>Ga0208614_1000003_pt1 | contig 186977 bp, 203 predicted proteins | sample CryBogCBE23Jun09_FD_184554 | JGI IMG/M metagenome (GOLD analysis project Ga0208614, IMG submission 184554) | Freshwater microbial communities from Crystal Bog, Wisconsin, USA - CBE23Jun09 (SPAdes) | ecosystem: Environmental > Aquatic > Freshwater > Lake | place: Crystal Bog, Wisconsin, USA...
GAATTATATGTACCGGCTCCGCCAGTTCCTCCACCACCACCACCACCACCTGAGGATGAGGCGGCGCCGCCACCGTTAAACCCATTACCAAGCGAAGAAGCTGCTGAGCCGCCACCGCCGTAATAAGATGTAGCGCCATTTCCTCCAGAATATGTTATGTTGCCTATACCGGATGATGCTTGTCCTCCAATGCCAGTCGATCCGCCCAATCCTCCTTTGGCAAGAGCACCCTGAGAAGTTGAAGTTGGTGCTGCATTTGTTGCTATATTAAGCCAAGTATCACCACCATTCCCGCCATAACTGTTGGTTCCACCACTACCTGCTGCTCCCACCGATATGTATACGGTGGTCGGGTATGAAATGGTCAGAGAGGAGGTTTGTGACCACGCGCCGCCTCCGCCTGCCACAAAAAGGTTTGCATTCGCATCACTTCCTCCGCCACCACCACCAATACAAGTAACGGTAAATGGATAATTATACAGAAAATCAACTGGGATTGTCCAAGTAGTTCCAGAAGTAATTAAAACCGTTTTTATAGTAGTCATTTTATTGTTCCGCTACTGCAATGACATCCCAACAAGCTGCCGAAATACTTACAAAACCACTTGTAGCTTGAGAAATACTAACCGTCCACGATGTGCCACTTCCGGCAGTTATTGTAGTGCCTGATGTTATGCCTGATCCGCTAAGAACCATACCGATGGCGATGGTTCCCGAATAAACAGTATTTACCGTTAATGCAGTGCCAGAAATGCTTCCAAAAAAATACGCACCAGTTGCATTATAAATACACGCCATATACAAAACTTTTCCTGATACGGTGCTACTAGGGAATGATATTCCAATAGGACGGTATATACTTGCCCATGTCAGTGCTTGAGAAGTTAAGTTATCCGTGAAACGTAACATCAATTTCTGGCCATCTACTGGATTTCCGGATGGAGCGGCGATGGTTGCTGATGTAGCCAGTGCTGTTATATTGTATTGATTTGTGGTTCCTGCCGTAGGCGTAATCGTAGTGCCGGTGGTTGTGTTGGCAGTAGAAGTAACAAATAATCTACTCACCGATAATGAATCTACTCCTACTGCAAAATTGTTAGTAGTAGTTACATTCGTTCCGTTAACTGGATTAGAGAAATATGTTCCATATAAATTAGTGAATGTTACAGGATTTGATGCGTTTAATTGAGATTGACCAAAGTAATTAATATTTACATTAGAAGATGCTGTTCCGCTTGAGGTTGTATCAGTATAAGTGGCATTGTTTTGTGTTATTCCCACGCCGTTCGCATTGGTGCCATACCAACTTGCTGCTGAAACATTATTTGGAATTATACGTATTGCGCCATTACCGTTAATAGTTGTATTGGCAGCAGCATTTCCTATGAATACTGATGAAGTAATTCTTGAATTTCCTGTGACATCCAAGGTATATGCTGGGCTAGTCTGGTTAATACCTACATAACCATTTGAAGCAATACGCATACGTTCATTGCTTGCTAACTGTCCTCCCGTAAAGAATATAACATTAGCGTTTCCTGCCGTGCCGATGCCTAAATTTGTATTACCTGTGTATACATAACCATCTGATGGTCCAGTAACGGTCCATGATCCATTGCTCCAAGTATTACTTAGAATACCAATATCAATGAAATTATTACTTGAAGGTCCAGTAGTATCATAAATTGCAAAGTCGGCAGATGTGTTCTGACTTACGTTTGAATTCCAAATATATACCTGCACATAATTTGCAAGGTTACCTTGAAACGCGCCTATTGCATTGTTTGGACTATCATAATATAAACTTGTCGTTGCGTTTGGATTAGTGATCACGACTCCATTTGCAGACACATTGCTTGCTGATATCAGATTTCCTGTTGAAATATTTCCAGTAACAGTTAGGTTTGAAAGTGTTCCAACAGAGGTAATGTTTGGCTGCGCTGCATTTGTTACTGTATTTGCGGTGGATGCTGTGCCGATTAGGTTACCAGTAATAGTGCCACTTGGAACTATTATATTTCCAGCATTGATGTTTCCGGATGTAATTAAGTATGTTAATGTTCCAACAGAGGTAATGTTTGGCTGCGCCGCATTTGTTACTGTATTTGCCGTAGATACGCCTGATCCACCTACCAATTGCTGTGCATATACTGCATAATTTGCATTTGCTACCGTTCCAATTACATTTGGTCCTGATAATGAACTTAGATTTGCGCCGTTGCCAGTAATGTTACCCGTTACCGTAAGAGTGGATAACGTTCCAACGGAAGTAATATTTGGTTGAGCATTTGTTGTTAGTGTTCCAGTCAACAAACTACCAATAACACTACCACTTGGTGCAGATATATTTCCGGAATTGATGTTGCCGGAAACAATCAATGAAGATAGTGTTCCTGTTTGTGTAATATTTGCCTGAGTTGCACTTGAAATATTTCCGGTTAGATTTCCGGCTGGAAGATTTGTTAATGCCGTTCCGCTACCAAATACGCTAGTAAATACACCATTACCCCCACTGATATTACCGGTGACACTAAGTGCATTTGTTGTCTTATTGAAGGTTAATCCCGGCTGTGCTGCAAAGTTTCCACTATCATTGAACAGAACCTGAGTATTTGACCCCGGTGCAATAGTCAATGCGGTAGTGCTTAACCAATTTACTCCACCTGATCCGTTAGAAACAAGCACTTGGTTTACAGTTCCACCAGTAATGACAATGTTACTAGTTGGACCCAAATTAGCAACGCCTGCCATATTCAGACTAGTCAAATTGCCAAGGGATGTGATATTTGGCTGTGCAGAAGTAACAATATTACCTGCCAATGTAGTTGCCGTAAAGTTACCATTTAATATTGCGCCAGTTCCTATCACTGATAGGACATTTGCATTTCCAGAAACACTGATATTGACATTTCCATTTAATGGAATATTAACATTAGAACTTCCGTTGATGATAGTAGAACCAGCAGCAACTGTAATACCTGTTAATTGACTACCATTACCAATAATATATGTAGCATTAACATTTCCTGTAGTGGTTAAATTTCCAGCAGCAATATTTCCTGAGACGGCTAAATTAGAAAGAGTTCCTACAGATGTGATATTTGGTTGTGCTGCATTTGTTACTGTTCCGGCATTTGATGCTGATCCGCTCAGTGCGCCAACAAATGTAGTTGCAGTAATTGCGCCATTTGCTAAGTTTGCACTAAATGATGGATTTGATGTGTGTGCATAATTTCCGGTAGTATTTCCGCTCACAAAAGTAGGGTAATAGATTCCGGTTGATTGAGTCGTTACCGTAGTATTTACTGCATTGGATGCCGTGGTTGCTGTCCCACTCAATCCTCCTACAAATGTTGCGGCAGTAATTGAGTTGTTTGATAAATTTGCGGAAATCCCCGAAGTGGTTACTGCACTATAGTAACCATTACCTATTGTGGTAACAAATGCTGGATACACGTTGGTTGCGGATGAAGAATTGGTAAGTAAGGTATTGGCAGCATTCGCATTTGAAACTGGACCAGTAATGTTTGCGGCGGTGAGTGAACTTAGACCAGAACCATTACCAAAGAAGTTTCCGTTGACATTTGCTGCCGAGATGTTACCTGTGACAGCGAGTGAAGTTAGTGTTCCAACAGATGTAATGTTCGGCTGAGCATTTGTTGTTACGGTTCCTGCGGTTGTTGCAGAGGTTGCCGAACCCGCATTTGTTGCATATGTTGCGTTTGCGACGTTTCCCGTTACGTTTGCTGCATTAATTGATGAAATGGCCGCACCGTTCCCGAACAGATTAGCGGTAACATTTGCCGCTGACACGTTTCCAGTAACATTGAGAGAACCCAAAGTTCCAATAGATGTGATGTTTGGCTGTGCTGATGTTGTTAACGTTCCTGCTACACTTGTAAATGCAGCATTATTTGCACCAATATTACCTACGTTTGCATTTCCTGTAGCGTTTAGTGTTCCTGCTACATTAATTCCAGTCGCAGTTATTACCACCACATTAGATGTGCCGCCAACTGAAGCACTTATGTTTCCATTTGTTGATGTGACATTAACATTTGATGTGCCGTTTGCGATGTATGGGCTTGCGACGGCAATTACTCCAGTTAATTGACTACCATTACCAATAAAATATTGTGCTTTAATGTTTGCCGTGTTAGCGCAGATATTTCCAGTAGAATTTATTACATTAGCATTTACTATGTTTGCAGCAATAGTTCCAGAATTTGCATAAATGTTTCCGGAAGTAATCGTATTTGATACCGACACATTAGTTGTAAATGCGCCTGTTGATGCTCCTATATTACCTACGTTTGCATTTCCAGTAACTAACAACACTCCTGATGTTGTTAAATTGCCGCCAGTGATATTTCCCGAAACACCTAAAATGTTGCCATTAATTCTGTTCCCAGTGATATTTCCTGAATTGGCTGTTAGATTACCAATGGCATTAATATCGGTAACTGTGTTTATTATTGATGGCAAATCAACAAAAAGAACTTGGGATGAATCATTTATTGACGTAAATTGTGAGCCATTAGAGCCGCGACCGATGCTTAATGTGGTTGTTTGAACTTGAACTTGAGCAAGGTTCGCAGTAATAAGCACATTTCCAGTAGGTGAATTGATTGAAATTCCTGGACCCGCTGCGATACTAAGAACTGCCTCGGACTTAAGACTATTGAATAACTGACTAAAGTTATTCTGAGTTTTTTGAAATGCAGTTCTGATTGCATCTGCGCTTGGATCGTCCGGGAAAGTTCCGAAATCTATATTCTGCTGGCTAATGGGATATCTCCTGAGTATACTGTATGAGTATTTATCTTTGGAGACAGAAACAGAAATAGCCGGAACTAAGTCCGACTATTTCATTGATTAAGGTATTAGGTGGTAGTTACTTTCTAATACCTGCCAATTTCATCCAGTCACTCACTGACTCATTGATGTCTTTAGTGTTGTGTGAATGCATACGGTCATTTTGTCCTGCGATTACCGGAACAGTAGTTTGACCAGTTGATTTCTGCTTGTTTAGACCACCAGAGATGATTTTAGTCATGAAATCAATATCGGCTTCCCAATCTTCGTCATTGTTTTGACCTGCATTGTTTGCCCATTCATTGAGACTTTCTTCATCATCATCTTCTTCCTCATCGCACTCACATGGCTCAGAATGACAATCTTCACATTCTTTGTCTTCCTCAACTTCCTGTGGACCATTTTCTTCATGCTGTGACGCATCATAGTTTGCGGCTGCTGCATTTGCCGAATTGTTGCCCTTTGTAGCATTCTGTGAGTTTGCTGAACCGTTATCAGAAGGATTCTGTGGCTGAGCATTGCTCTGACCTTGTTGGTTCTGTGGTTCTTCTTCATCTTCAGCCATATTGTATGTCATCTGATCTTCTGATTCAACTTCATCCAGCTTGTCTTCTTCGCACTGACAGTGTGAAACGGGTTCACCACAGTTTTCACATTCAGCATCTTCATCTTCATAATCGTGATGATCTGAATCACCTTGGATGCCGGAAAGTTTCTTCATCAGCCCAAGCATACCTTCATTGTCATCTACAACCTCAATATCGCCCGGTGTATTGGTTTCGCTAGATGGTGCTTGGATGCTAAAGCCCCTTGGTTCTCCGCCAAGCTCTTCGTGACTTTCGCCACCAAAGATTCCTAATCCAGCCTGCTTGATAAGCGAGATAACTTGATCTGCCTCAGAATCAGTTGCATTAATATTTACTGAATCTGGTGAACCCTGTTGACCTTTAGAGATAGAAATAGTCATGCCTTCGTTAAGTGACTTTTTACTTGACTTTTTACCTTCGTTGATTTGCTTACCTTCATTGATTAAGTTTTCAAGGTTTTTATTCCAAGATTCAAATGCAAAATCATTTTCACCAAGGTGTGCACTATAATCAGAATTATCAGTGTAAGTTTTCCCGCCTACTGTAAACTTACCACCCTTTGGTGTTTTTGCAAGTGCGGCAGTGAAGGCATTGCCTTCTTCCATGTCGCCATACATTTCATCAAGTGTGCCAGTATATGGATCACGAATAGCCTGATCTGCCATACCATGTGTAGTTGCTGGCATATGAGGAGTCGCCATGCCGTAGCATTCGTCCATCATACCATAACATTCATCAAGACCTTCTTTATAGCCATCGTGATATGCTCTGCATTCTTCCATGTCGTCATAATTTTTACCGGCATAAGAGTGACCCTTAAGCCCATGTGACTTACCCTCAAGACGGGCTGCTCTGATACGGTTACTCATATTTTCCTTTACTGCCTTTTTCTTTTTGTCTGATGTGGCTTTTTTCATTGACTCTTTCTTATCGCCATCTTTGTCTAAATCAAGGAAGTCTGGCTTAGCTTTTTTAGCTTCTGTCACTTCTTTTACTCTTGCATATGCAGGGGCTTTTGATTTAGGGTATTTTTTACCAATTAAATCTTTATAATTTTCTCTGTTAAAAGCATTGTCAACAACTTCGACCTGTGGTTCTTTTCCTTCAAGAGTAGTTCTACTTCTACCTGCTCCTAATGCTGCTCCCTGCGTATCAACACCTGCTACTGATGGGATATCTGCTTCCTTGACAGATTTTTCCTCAAGTTTACCTTGCTTAGCCAACTTAGCACGAACCGCGCCTGCAACACGCTCGCCCGCTGCTTTGGAGCCATATTCCTTAGCAGCCTTTTTAGCAATCTTGGCAAAGTTCTTACCCGGCTTGCCCTCATCACGTTCAGCAAGTTTTTTATCTTGCATTTTCATCTTATGTGCGCGATCACGCTCTTGTGCCGCGATATTTTTCATGCCATCTGCTTGTCTGCGCATATTTTTCTTTACGACCGGAACTTCATCATCTTCACTCATCGGTTGCTGACTCTGAGTTGAACTGGTTGGCATAGTTGATTTGGTAGCGCCGCCTTGATTCTGTTGATTCTGTTGACCTTGCTGATTCTGTTGTCCGGGTTGAGTAGGAACAACAATCTGTGCTTGCTGTGGGGTCAATGAACTCAATGCAGTCTGCAATGCTTTACCAGTTGGTGATTGGTCAGTAATGTTAATAAAACCAGCACCAGTTTGTGTTTGGTCGCCCTGCTTTCCTACAACGGGAATTGGCTTCTGACCCGGAGCAAGTGCTTCATCTAATTGCTTGAACATATCTTTCAATGACATTTCTTTAGGATCAGTCTTGACTGCAGGAGCAGATTCATTTAGAACCTTTTTCTTTTTCGGAGCAGTTTTTTTAGCAGATGCTTCTAACTGGCTCATCTTGTCTAATAAGTCTTTCATATATTATCCTTTATGTGCGCCAGTTTGTGGCTTTGCGGGTCTGGTAATGTGTGACATTGGACTATTTTTTCCATGTGGATCATTGTCCAAATACGGCTTGAATGGATCAAATGCATCAGGAGTTTTTTTGCCATCATAAACATATTGAATTTTGTCATCTTTGGCTTGATCTTTAATGCTTTCAAGATATGAACCGCCATATGCTTTTGCAGCAGCCTTGGCATCCTTTTCTTCTTCCATTTCTTCATGAGTAAGAACAGGGCTATGTTTCATTTGGTTAGCATAGCTATCCATTTCATCGTTAATGCTATCATCATATGATGTTTTGACGACACGAACCATATCTACATTGTAGCCAAGTAATTGTGCAATTTGTTGAATCATAGGTTCAGTGGCAGGATATCTAAACACACACTTTATAATCGTAATGGATTCATTCTCCAAATTGGGAAACCCATAAGGGTCTTTTTGGATTGGAGTTGATTTTGGTTCAGATATTTCAACGGGATCAAACTTTTTTAGATTGAACGTGAACATATCAAGAAAGTTTTTATCAACGTTTCCTGCGATTTTAATCGTGTATGCATAAGTTCTTACACTTTCTGCAATGAAATGTTTCAGGCTTTTCATAGGTATCCTTGCAATTGCTTTATATTATATTTATCATTGATCATTATTTTTGTTACTCAACATTCTGAGTAGCTCATTACGATCAAACGACTGTCCTTCGCCTAAGGGAGTAGATTCAATTTGTTCCGTCTTAGCTGCATTTTTAGCATCTAATGCTGCTTTCTTTAGCTGCATGTCAAGCATTTTGAGTTTCTTATTAATTTTCGCAGTCTTTGCCGTGATCGCATGTCCGAGAAATCCGCTTGCTGCGCTGAATATTTCTGCACTAAATCTGGAATCAACTTGCATTCCTAAATCAACAAGGTCTTTATAACTATTTGTTGCTAAAGCTGCGAGTTCATCCATTTCTTCATCGGCGGCTTCAAGTCCCTTGACTTGAGGTAGAGCGTTATCAATCTTTTCAAGAGTGCTTGCTGCTTCTGTGGTGATGTCGTGTACATGTTCAAGAATTGGGTGAGTGAGTTCATTTTCCTCACTGGTTGCCAATTCAAACAGTTCTTCCAGTTTGCGACTAATAGTAATTCTCCATTATTATGGAGTATTTAGTATAGAATTAAACAAGTCTGACTTATCTTTTGTTCTTTGGATCGCCGTTATAAAACAGATCATCTTCAGTTATTACACGAAATGCAAAGCCCTGTGATTTGCAGTATTTGGTTGCTGCTGACCATTTAGCCCTATTGACAACAACTACCATTTTGTTTGCAGCAGATGCCTTACTTTCAATTATACTTTGCTTTTTTGGTTTGATTTCAACTACTTCTGCTATTGTTTTGCCAAATTTATTCTTATACACGACAAAAAAATCGGGAATGTATATAGTAGGTTTTCCGGTAAAGGGGTGTTTGTATGGAATTTTAAGCGATTCACTGGCCCAATGTAAAATATTTTCATTATTATCGAGAAAGACCATGAATGACATTTCCCATCCTGACCTATAGCGCGGTGCGCGATTACCTAAATATTTTTGTGGATTTTTTACGGTGTAAATGCCCTGCGCATACTTAGCCATTATAACGCTCCATACACATACTTCCCATTATTAATATATTATTTAGGTTTTAATTTATGATGTTTCTCTGCACTGCTTGGTTTGGGTGAGGAACATTACTGATTCCATACATTGATGCTTTGGATTTAAATGTATTTAAGTAATAACAAATCAATGAATTCATCTGTAAAGTGTCGTTTGCACCTTTAATAATTTGCAAAAGTTCTATGACATTATACCCCCCTTGCTGTGCTATATTAAATAATATAGCAGCATAATTTCCAGCAATGGTACGGTTATCAGATACTCCGTAGAAATATGAATATACGACATCATAATCTGACGCATTTACTACAGCATTCATGTTATAGAAACTATCATATATCAATACAGTTTGGTCGGGACGATATGTAATTGTAGCCATATTATTATTTATTCTTTAAAGAATGTTGCAAGTTAAATTCCAAAATCAAGCGGTGGGGGTAGATTACCACTGTCATCAGAGGTGCTTCCAATATACTGACTACCGGCCAACTCATTATTTTGATTACTGAGTGACTGTTGATTATTTGCAACTTCCTGTCCCAATGATGATTGATATGAATATTGACCAGTTGCCAGAGACATCGGAGCCGGTGATATCATTATGCCATCAGAATTTGCATATGTAGCTGCTTGTTGTTCTGAAATAGGATCACTATATGAAACGATAGTAGAATTATTGGATATCGGGAAATTTTGCTGATTTAATGTTGGGTTTTGTGCAATAGCAATTCCAGTACTAATATCAGTAGCATTATATTGATTGCCAAAATAATCACTGGTAATGCCATCTTGCGCAACAGAAGGTGGGGATGAAAGTGCACCAATAACAGGAGTATTCGCAAGTCCAAGAGGACCAGGAGAAGATTGCGCATTCGGAATAGAAAATGGAGTATTTCTATTTGTTGGTGTATTCATGCTGGATTGTGCATATAGTCTATTTAATTCCCCACCGTATGAATTATTGCCGACAGTATTAAATCCGTTATATGCAATATTCTGTGCTTGGGTTGCTCCGATCTGATTGAAATTTCCAGGCGAATCTATGTAACCTCCAGAAGCATTTACAAGACCATTCTGCCCTAGTGCGTAACCATTGCTGTTGGGTGATGTAATTGGGCTTGGTGTATTATCGTAATTTGACGAATCACCAAACCCCTTTACTATTTCACCGGGTGACTTACCGTCTATATTTCCATAATTATATATAACAGTTTCATAGTCTATAGTCATTCTATTTGACATTATACCGTCTCCCGCTGCATAGGCATAAGTATCATGACTAAATGTGGTTATTACTGGATTGACAAAAGTGTATGCAGTAAATCTATGCTGATTCAACCCAAAAACTGTTATATTATTAAAAAATGGGTTTTTTTTGCCGGATTTGGCATCACTCTGTCCCCCAGAAAAGCCCCATGAGTTTTGTTGAGAAAATGTTTCTGAATCACTATATAAAGTTCTTGTATTCACATCAGGAGTATTGATAAAGCTGTTACCCGGCTGTCCAGTTTGCGGGATCATACCATCATTATAGTAGTAGTTATAGTAAGTTTCCCACAGCTTATTAATTTGATTAATATTATCATCATGGAAAACTATTTCAACTGGGTCATATTTTATTTTAGTCTGTATTATTCTTTTTCTATTATACTGGTTTAACTGAACTGTATTGAGTGAAAACGATGGAAGTTTAATCTCTTTGACTAATAATCCATAATTTGGCGTTTGTAATGAACTTCCACCTAAAGAAGAATTTTGCCCATACAGTATACCTTGCTGCGAAGGTTGATTGCTGGTAAGTGGCGTATTTAATGCATTGATATTGAAAAAAGTATGGAATAAAAACTTAAACTTTGGCGCGTTTGAATATGCGACAGGTCTAAACGTCTTAGAGGCATGCTGATAATCTCTAAGAACCACGGGACCGGGTAAACTCCCGGTCCCGTTTAGTGTAGTAGCTGCTCCATTCTGAAGATTTTGAAAAAATCCTGACATTATTAATGATATTCCTACCTGTTAAGCAGTAGTTCCACCAATGCCTGTTACAGAACCAGTTGTTCCATCAGCAATACGATTGATTGGAGTACCGACGCCAGAACCAAGTGGTGCCTGAATTGCGTTGTCATAGCGAAGTGATAGGGTAATTCTTACTACTTCGCTTGTTGCATAATTCAGTGTATCGTAGTTGGCAGTTACTAGGTAGCAACCATATAGTTCCCAAGTTTCAAGAACTACTGGTGCAGATGTTCCGTTACCACCATCAAGAATTTCAATATTGGTTTGGAATTTATAATCCTGTCCAGTCGCGGCAGAAGCCTGTTCAACAAAGTCAAGTTGTTTCTGAAGTTGTTCACCAACTGCACGCGAAACACTACCAGATGCGTCATCACGAATGTTAACTTGTAATGGTTGCCATTTGTGCTTACCTGCCAGATATAACGTCGAGTTGTAAACTGGAAGGGTAATTTCGTCAAATGTCACCTGAGGTCTTGCACAGTCAATTACTTGCTTCGTTAAACTTATTCCACTAGTTGAGCTAATACCAAAGTTAAGAAAGTTAACTCTGAATCTGAACTGTAGTTTTGGCATCAACAAGCCTTGGTTTCCGCCAGCGTTATCTGATGCTACTGTCATGTTAAATAATGATTGGCTTGCTGTTGCCATTTGTATTCTCCTGTTATATATATATTTATCTTTAGTTAGAGTGGGTGCCGAGCACCCACTCTATGTTTTTATTGACCTTTATTGTTACCCAATGTACCAGTAGCAAGGACGCGAACTGGGATATAGATGAATTCAACAGCCTTGACTGGTTCAATTGCAACGTCTACCCAAAGTTCATTTCTATCAATTCTTGCTGGTGTGTTGTTTGACAGATCACATACTACCAAGTAGTCATATAAGCCTCTCTTAGCAACAAGATCAACCAACAGTGACTGAATTACACCAGTGATTTGACTTCTAGTGAGTGAATCATTAGGTTCAAACACAAATGGTCTTGCCGCTAGAGTCAACTGGCGACGGAGATAAGCGATAAGTCTTGCAACGTTGATTCTATCAAGTGCAGAACTTGACTTATAACTAGTGATATTACCATAGCACAACAGTCCGTTTCCTGAGAAGAAAACAAGTGGGTTGATTTCATTTTCATATAGAGTATCACGGATACCTTGGCTGGTCTTAACCGTAATAAAACTGCCTGTAGCTGAATCAATATAACCAAGACTTGTGGCATTATCAATGATTCCACGACGAGTACCTGCCGCCGCAAACCAAGGATAAGCGATGTTATCGTTACGTAAGAATGTTCTGATCATCATGTGTGATGGCGGAACTGCAACGATATTCCCATTTAAATCGGATGTTGTGCCCGATGGGTAGAACAATCCAAGATAAGTGTCACGATTTACAAGACCATTCATATCAGTAGTTACTGATCCATATGAGTTATTTGCCCATGCCTGAATTGCAGTTCCAGTTGCTGGAAGATTCATTGGAGTATCTCCAACAATGTATCCAGTTTGACCACGATCATCGTTGAGAACAATCATGTTTGGTTGAAGTTCAGGGTAGTTTGGAGCAGCGATCAAGTTGAAGAAATTGTCTTCGTCACGAATTGCAGTATTAGTATCAATAGTTGCTCTCATTGCTTTGACAACCATTGCTCTCTGAGCATTGCTTCCCATGTATGGAGTGCCATCTTCCATATTACCAGATACCGTTACCCAAGCATCGGTTACTGCGGGAAGAGTAGCACCAGGGAAAGTGCTGTTATTGAAGTAATTAGCAATATATTGCTTTACATTATACCCTGAGCGTCTAGTGTTATATAGCAGCATACCTACTGGATAAAGAGAATGATTCGGAGCATCCAAATCAAGATAATTGCTAGTGAGCAATGATTGAATCGTAGGAATTGCATCTGTTACAGGGCTAACAGACCCTGACGTTCCCCAACGAGCATCTTGGAAAATGATACCACTTGAATCAACGTGATCAGCAGTATTAATCATTACCCATTGTGCAGTTTGCGGATTACCTGCAAGTTGCCAACGATAAATGACTGGATATTCTGTCAAGTTTGCAGTATCAATCCAGAGATCACCATATTGAAGTGCTGTGCCATCTGATTGTGTAGTTGGCATAGTAGCACTAACAAGCGGTCCATTCGGATCAGTTACTGGAGTTCCGGTTGGGAGAGGGAATCCGTTTGAATTAAAGCATACGTTATTATATCCCTTCCATCCAGTTGAAGTATTGACCATGATGTCAACCTGATCAACTACTGAATAGAACCAATTAGTTCCAGACGCTGGAGCATTAAATGGTGCGCCAGAAGATGCCTGCATTGTAAATTCTTGCCAGTTTGACAACTGGGTTGAATATGCAATTGGACCCACACCGGACTTAAAGGAGACAGCAGTTACTACGCCAGCACTTACTGCTTCAACAGTCACGATTAGATCATTGGCAGGTGATGTTCCACCAAATTGTGTACCATTAAAGGTTATGCTGTTACCTACTGCGTAACCAGAACCACCACTTACAAAACTAGTTGGATTTACGTAGTATGTTTGGTAGTAATTTGTTACTTTAAGTTGTAGACCAGAACCACTGCCACCTGAACTTGCAGTTGGAGTGAAGCTTGCTACGCCAAATGGACCTTCTTTGACTCCCTGTGTTGTTCCAATTACAAATCCGGCATCCATCATCAATCCATTGCTCAATCCAGTGGTTGGACTTACATCGTTAACGACAATTGTACCACCGGCAGTATGAGTAAGTTGAATTGATCCTGTTGCAGTTAATGCAGCAGAAGTATATGGAATATTTGCTGCTTGCCATGCTGCAACAAAGTCTGCACCAGTAACCAAGGCTGTTCCGTTTGTTCCGCCGAAAGTATATGCGGCTGATAAACTATTTGAACCGGGAACCGATACAAAAACATTTGCACTATACAATGTAGTTATTGTTGCAGTGCCTGATCCTGTTCCAGGTCCAGATGCAGTAAATTGTGTGCCTATATTGTTGTTTGCTGCACCAATCAACGTAAAGTCAGTAGTTCCTACTGTTTTAATAGTATACAAGGTTCCGGTTACAAAAGAACCTGCGTTAACTGTTGTTGTATTACCAAAGGATGGTGCATTGTTATTACCGGTGATAATAGTTGGACCAGTTGCAATTCTTTCCCAATAATAAAGTGGAGAGTTGACCCAGCCAGTTCTTACATCTTGGTCATACCAGTATTGAGTATAGACTGTTCCGGCAGGAATTGCTAACCCACCAGTTGAGTCAAGAGCAGCAGTAGCATTCCAATCGTCAGTTGCATAACTTACTAACTGCGGAACCCAAGTGGCAGTGGTGGAATTCCACTGTTTGATTACTGTATTCAGACCGTTTCCTGCTGAACCAACTTTGAACCATACTGAACCCGATGGTGCAGGATATGTTTGACCAGATTGCCATAATGGCTGTTGAGCGGAAGTTCCATATGTGGTTTGTGGCTGATAGTATGTGCCTGTAGTAATTCCCAGTGCAGACAAAAGAGTGCTTGTTCCAGCAATTCCAAGAGAAAATGGTACAGCGAGATTAGCAAAATTAGCATTAGTTTGCTTTGAGTAAATTTGTAAGTTTCCACCTACTACAGCAGCAGATAATGGAGTTAATCCTGCGGCATTAATCTGGCTACTGATGTTACTAATATTGTTGTTTGGAGAAGCAGGAACTGTAATAGTTAGCTGCGCGCCACCATTGATTGTAATGGTCAAGTTATCGCCCGGATTCAGTGTTGGATTTGGTGCAGGAGCAGCACCCATAACAGTTGGAAGTGAACCCAACCATGAATAACTTCCTACAGGTGCCCACGTATTTCCCGGAACTTTCTTGAAGAACATAGGAGCATTTGATGCACTTGGATAATTGTAGTTAGGGACAGCAACAACAGCGTATTGGCCAATACTACCGATAGAAGGTGATGGCGCAGTTCCAGAAAGCTGTGAAGCCAAAGTTAAAACGAGTGGAGTTTGAAGGGCAAATTGTCCGGTGGTTGAATTGAATTCGTAAATTCCCCAAGTAGAATTAGTTGTATCTAACCAATAAGTACCATTTGCTGGATTTCCAAGTGGGCGACCAGTTGAACCAACAAGACTTGCCAAATCAATATCTGCTCTCAAGCAATATACTTGGTTAGTTACGCCGAGTGCAGAATAAGCAGCAAGCAATCCATATTCGTTCAATTCATAACCATTGATCGGAGTGCCATTGGTTGTGTTATAGAAGAATGGATTACCATAAGTATTAACTAGGTCTTGCTGACTAGTTATCAAGTAAAGTTGACCAGCATTAGCAGCAGTAGTTCCAGTTGCAACAGCAGTAGAATTTGGCTGAGCCTTATTCTGTGCAGTGGCAAGCAAAATAAACGGAATAGAATTAGTTGGTGCCGATACGTATTGTGACTGGTCAATAACGGTAACTTGTACACCTGGGGATACTAGTGTCATATTTGTTTTCCTTTTGTATAATTATAAGGTATACCACCTGACCAAAACTTTCATTTTGGTTTCTAAATGTATTTAGGAAAAGTTTTCAAAATATGCCTGTTAACGAGTCTTTAAAGACTTTTTGTTAAATAGTATCATGAGACCTATGTGTAAATCCTGTAATAAAAATGCGTGTTCTATCAACTACACCAGACTGGGTAAAACCTATTATCGCAATAAGTGCTACCATTGCAGGAAAAACAAACCAAGAAAAAAATCCACGGTATATCTATGGGAAAAGGCTGGATATGCAAAAAAACCGCACTGTGATTTGTGCGGTTTTAAGAGTTTGTATACCAGTCAAATTGTGGTATTTCACATTGATGGAAATTTAGAGAACGTTTTGTTTAATAATTTGCGAAGTATTTGTCTTAATTGTGTTGAGGTGGTAAATCGTAAAGAAGTTAATTGGAAGCGTGGAGACTTACGAGTTGATCGCTGAAATGATTGAAGCAATTTGCTGATGCAAACTATCAATTGTTCCATTGTTATCAAGGTGCGCGTCATAGTCTAATCCAACACTTGAATATTCACTGGCATGAATTCCTAAATCTTCAAGTAACTTTTGGCAAAAAAACTTTGCATCTTCACTGTCTGTTGTGTTTAAGGTAGTTGCATGAGTAACCCAATTAGGCTCCTCACCACGATGACATCGCATGGTGATACCGCCTGCATTTTTGATAGCAGCAAGTTCGTTGGGAAATCTGCAATCAGTAATGACGATATCTTCATTGGTGCTGCGTAATTTGTTTTCTAACGCAGCAACCCAAATATCATTATGAAATGACTTACGAGCAACTTCTGTTCCCCATTGCTGTAGAACCCAACGCGGAGTTAGGTGGGGAATATCTAAACGCGATGCCCACCATTCGTCAACCTGCTCTCGCCATTCTCTGCTGGCCTTGGTTGATCCTTCAAGGAGTTCTCGGTCCCAACTGAAAATACTTGAAATAGCATCCTTCAATGTTGAGGCAAAACTCATGCGTTTGAAGCCGTGGAAAGTGCAAAGGAAATCTGCTGCGGTGTCTTTTCCTGAACCAATTAGTCCAGTAATACCTATAATTTTATTTTTCATTTTTTTAACATACTGTAAAGTTAGAGGAATGTCAAGTCTTAGATTGCACCTTAGTCATCAAGAGTTCCTATAATATAGTTCATCTGTAGGTCACTAATATCATCTCTGAGTTTTTCTTCTTCCTCAGTCGTAATAGTTCCTGCCTTGATTCCATTGTTTAAATCTTCAATTAATTTTATAATTTTTTGCTGTTCTTCAATCATTAACCTTGAATCCATGTCAATGGCTGGCTGTAATCTACATAGTTCTTGAGGTCCATCATCAAACGTTCCTGTTCTGCTTTGGCTTCATTCTTCATTGCTGTGCCGTTTAAGGTTGTTCCGCCACTTGGACCCGCAATGCTCCCAAATTTTTCACGCGCTTCACCAATGATCATTTTACACTGTGCGAGCATAAAGTCGCCAATCCAAATACCAGCGCCGGGGTCTTGTAAAAGTTCCCATTCTGGGCGCTGAACATCAGCCCAAATAAGAATACGTTCACCAGTTCCCTTAAAGTCACGAGTGATCTTTAGAGCCTTTGTAACAGGATTGAACGTATAGGTAAGATAACCACCAAACATACGCGCTGCAAGTTCAACGTAACCTGCATAAAAATCGTATGTGGCCATACCACCCGTGTAGTTGTAGTTCAACAAATAGGTGTTTAAGATGGCGCTTGAGAATGGGTCAAAGGACGAGGAAGACGGACCAGTTTCAAGACCCACTGTGCGTCTGAACAGAGAACGAACGTTTATGAACTCAGAAGGCAACGTATAAGTATCAACATTTTTGATAACCGTCATCAGAGTGTATGTTTCTTGAGTTGCATTCTGTGCTCTTTGACGATACACCTTAATTGCATAGTTGTATGCAGCCTCATAGTGCTGGGGATCAAGTTCAAGGTCTATAATTCCATCGCCTAGACGATATCTGATATTATCAAAAAATGCTTCCTTGAGTTGATCAAGATCAAGATTCGTAGGCGTTGATAGAATGTTTGCAGTCATAGTCGTGTTCCCTCATAATGTTATTTATCAGGAAACGACAGACCTTGGTTCTCTTTAACGATTTGCGTATTAATCCATATATGACCATCTACATCCCACGTGCTTCCCGTAGGATGATATTCATTATAAGGACAAACGTGTTCTCCCTGTTGATTAGGATGTTCCTTGTTTGGAACGTAGATCGTAAAAACCTTACATTCCAAACAATAACTGGGTCCTAAGCCCATTATTGCACTCCATTTTTTTTATCAATAATGCTTCTAAGATTGGGCTTAAAGTAGTTAGGTCCCTTGAGGATTTTACCATCGTCTCTATAAATGGGAAGCCCATCCGCACCGAGTTTACTCATATTTGAGTTGTGAATTTCTTCAAATACCTCATCTAATGGAATCCCATATGTAATTGCTGTCCCATAGATGACGTAAAGCATATCACCCAGAGCATCCGCAATTTCTACAATATCATTGTTTTCTTCGCCGGTTAGATATTCATTAAATTCCTCCTGAAGCAGAGACTTTCTCAATTTCCGTTCTTCTTGGTCAGGTAGTTCTGGATTCTTTCCAATATAAGACCCGTAGGTTTCATGAAACTGCTTCACCATATGAGTTTTATTCATTATTTTTCCTTTTTAATGTGTTCACCAAACTTTAAGAATGATGATACTTTCGTTCGTGCGACCATTCGGAATTGTCGCTACAGTTTTAATTTCGTCAAAGAATTTGCGACCGGCAGGTTTACCAATCTTCATGAACTCTTTGAGTTGTTCATGTGGCTTTCTCAAAGTTTTAGATTGACTTTTCTTAGTATCAAAACCCAGAATGGTAGTTCCCTTGACTGTAAAGCATTTGCTATATTCATCTGCAATCAGATAGATCAACTTGCGCTTAGCAGTGTCATAAAGATATGCCTCAGTTGCATTATGCAACTTCACAGGAGATACGCTTGTCAAGTCAAGTTTTACAGTATCATCTTTAAAGTGCTTTAGATACTTCAACTTAGAAACAATCTTTTCTACTGGAACTGTCTTCTTAGGACGGGGTGCCCGAGTTGCCTGTTTGATAGCAACGTAATCACCCAAATCATCAATGATTTGGCCAGCAAACTTGATCATGTTATTGATCTGAGTGCGTGTGTATTTGGCATACCCTTCTTTAATTTCGGGGTCTTTTCCAATCTTTGCCGCCTCATATTCAAACTTAATGTTTTCCCAATGCTTGACATATTGCCCAATATGGTGTGGCAATACCTTCTGCTCATTCAAAGTCGCATGAACTTTATCTCTGGTGGCGAATTCTTTTGGACAAGAAGAATTGATAAAATCATCAGCAAGTGCTTCAATTTCGCTAAATGCATCGCTTGCGCGTTCTCGCATTACTTCCTGTATGTTTTGACGAGTAGCAATCTTTGGCGCGGCATCGGTGCTATTCATAGCAACATCAAGTTTGCCAGCGTTAATAGCATGTTCAATTCTGAGTTTTACAAAATTTGACAGGGGAGCTACTTCTCCACTGGTTCCGCGCAAGTCTTTCCAATATCCTGCTTCTGCTTGGTTGAAGTCTGGACACCCGGTGCGCAGTAGTTTACAAATAATAGCAGTCCATACACTAATACCATTCCACCCAGTAGCCTTTGTGGCATTTCTGATGTCCTGATTAGTATATCCATTTTCCTTCATCCATGCCCACACTTCAGGGAGCAAGTCTGTTTCCTGATAGTTTTCGTAATAAAAATACTTGGCATCGTTCTTGAATTTATAGAATTTTTCACCAGTCCAGTTATCCCATCCAGTAAAATCTGGTCCAGACAATTTCTTGCCGCGCCTTACTGTTGGTGCTGCACGAGTAGATTTTTTCTTAGTCTTAATCAGTGATGGGCGTCGTGCCATTTAAATCTCCATGTATTGAAATGTTACTTATACTAAACTATAAGGAGATTGTCAATTAGAAAAAAGCCCTGCCAAATTAATGACAGGGCAACTTTCATTTATCCACGAAAAAGTAGGTAAATCTTGCGTCCACCCCAGATAAGGAAAGTGATAATTGCAAGGAGAATAATAAGATTTACAAGTCCCCAGAAGATCATACCGAAAAAACCGGGACCATTATCCTGCTGTGGTGCCTGCATCTGCTGCTGGTCCCCCTGAGGGGCACCTTGGGCCACCTGCTGTGGTTGACCACCGCCGCCGCCGTTGTTTACATAGACAGGAGCCTGCTGGTTATGGTTGTTCATCGCCCACATCCAAAAGAAGGGATTGCTGAACACGCCACCACCGTAACCGCCGCCATAATAGCCGCCGCCATAATAGCCGCCGCCGTGATAATGGTTATGAATGACCGTATGATTAGCACCGCCATAGCCACCATTATAGGTATTGGACGAACGAGTCACCACACGGGTCTGTGCAGGCTTTGCCGTGTTATAAGACGAGCCAGAACTAAAACGCGATGTGGTAGCTGCAGCAGGTTTATAAGTGCTGTTATAACTCCCAGAAGGCTTGTAGGTGCTTCCTGAACTGAAGCTGCGCGAACTGGAACTTGAACTGTAACTACTTGAGCGCGAGGAACTGAATCCGCCGCCACCACCAAACTTACCGGCATAAGCAGGCTGCGCGATCATTACAACAGCGGCAAAACTAAGAATAAACTTCTTAAACATATTAATATTCCTTATTCAGCAGGGAGGATAGTAAGAAGATGATCAAGAATTTCCTTCTTGGTTTCAATCTTCTTTGATTCGTCAAGTTCATTCAGATACGCGACGACTTTGTTGAGGGTTTCTTCCTTGCCCTCAAGATATTCAATGTAATTCTGTGCTTCGTCAATGACTTTGCCAATTACATATGGTTGAGTTTGACGAATGTTGTCAAAATCGGTTTGTAGACCTTCATAATTCATAATTAATTCTCCTTTACAATTTTTACTTGATATCCAAGCAGGGCTTCAATTTCTGCGATGGTAAGTTCTTGGACAGCGGTGGTTCTGCGTTTATGGTCTGCCTGTGTCACATGGACATCATTCAGATACCAGAACTTGGAACCATCTGCAAATTCAACAGCAGGCCCATCTTCACGGTGGCGTTCACCATTCAGAAACCATTCCTTGGCTCCATCTGCATATTCAATAGCGGGTCCATCTTCGCGATGGAGTTTGTCATTCAGATACCAATAATTGTCGCCAGCCACATCTTCAACAGCAGGAAGATCATTTTCGCGATGGAGTTTGTCATTTAAATACCAATACTTGGTACCATCTGCACGTTCAATAGCAGGACCATCTTCGCGATGGCGTTGATCATTCAAAAACCAGTGCTTGGTGCCATTTGCATATTCAATAGCGGGTCCATCTTCGCGATGGAGTTTGCCATTCAGATACCAAGACTTGGAACCATCTGCACGTTCAATAGCAGGTCCATCTTCGCGATGGAATTTGCCATTCAGGTACCATTCTTTATGTCCATCTGGATAAACCCTAACAGTATATTCAATCATAATAAAAATCCTTACCAGTCAGATGAAGAAGAGCCGTTGTCATAGCTGCTAGAGCCAGAATCCCACGAACCAGATGCGCCACCGCCATCGGAACTGCCCCCGCCGCCGGAAAATGAATCAGTGTTATTGCTGGTGTATGAGCCAGTATCATATGTGCTGCTACTTGCAATGTCCATAAGCACTTCTGCGGTAATGACGCTATCAACCACCGTCATGTTTGACCCATTGTCTTCGCACGAGTGGTCATACTGAACGGGGTAATACCGTTCACTGTAGGATAAATTCGTGCCTTTAAGCACTTGAGTGTTTTGACGAAGAGATGAAGAAGATGTGCTATAGGTAGGGGTAGCAAATTTCTTCTTACGTTTAAAGATAGAGAATGGAAACATTGTTTCACTCCTTTGTTGGATGTTTAAACACATTAACTCAAAGTTTAGGCATTGTCAAGATAAATTTATGTGATTTTGATTTTTTTCTCTGGGACGTCCGGGGATCGGTGACTAAGAATTTTGATTCCTCTTTCACGAACAAGTTCTGCAGCAAATTGTGGCGTATTTTTCCACCAGTCCCACAAATTTTCTTCTGTAATACCGGCTTCACAATCCATGGCATAAATTTCATAGGTGCGCTGCGGATTAAATCGTGCGCGACATGTCATTGCAGTAAGAATACTTTTGAGTGGATTTTCTTTTACTTGTTCACCTTTAAGGATAGCCCATGTGTTAATCTTGTCTTGATCTTCATATTGAGTGATCGGAACGATGGAATCAATACCATAGCATGACCACATAAAAATATAAGCATTAGTTGTCATAATCAAACCTCCCAAATCTTGACGCCACGACGAACCAATTCAATGGCGATTAATCTTTCAACGCGATTTGCCCGACCAACTAACCGAGGTTCAATTTTTGCTTTATCAACCCTACCGAGAAAGTCAAGTGTTTCTTTTAACCCATCAGTGTCTTGAAAACGAATAATGATTGGCGCGAAAAGGTCGCGTAACTTATCCATAATAATTTTTCCATCCGTCGCGTTTTGGAAAAGTGGTATTTTCTTTTGCCCACGATAGATATGCTTGTGCATCTTCAATGTCGTGGAAGAGGTAATGATTGTTGTAGTGTGCACCAATGTTGTGATCCATAAGATGGCATCTACCATCCTCCCAACCGATTCCATTTTCAATAGTGCTGGTGAAATATAGGGTTCCATGACTGGTCAGTTTAAGTTCAGAAATTCGCATGTTAATTTCCATGGAAGACTGTTGACCAAGACCAAGAACGGCATACAGTGTCTTGTTCTCAGCGTAGCGAGCAGCATCAGTGGTTTCAAGTGCACCGAATGGATATTTGTGAGTCATGATTAATCCTATGTTGAGTTAACATGCTTCTTATATACTACCTGAAAATGCGCGTCAAGCAAAAAAGATAAATAACAATAAAGGTTATCAGATATGCCCGCACTGTCGTTATGGCGTCCTAATAAACAGAATGATTACAGATTCTTAGACAGAAATATTTCTGAACAATTGCGCGTGGGTGGCACAGATTTGTATATCCACAAGTATGCTGGTATTACTAATCAGGGACCGTCTACCGATGCTACACAGCCACAGTATTTGGAACCGAATCCGACACAGATTCAGGATTTGTTATTCTTAGAAAACAGAGACAGAAGTTATGAACCTAACATCTATCGTCTAAGAGGACACTATTCCGTTCAGAATCTGGATTTTGATTTAAGCCAATTTGGTCTATTTTTGAACAATGATATTGTCTTTATAACTGTGCATTATAATGACATGATTGATATTATTGGCCGTAAATTGATGGTAGGTGATGTTCTTGAATTACCACATCTTCTCGACTATAACCCACTTGACGAAAAACTTCCAGTTGCATTAAAACGCTTTATGCAAATTACTGATGCTAACTATGCGAGCGAAGGATTTTCACAGACATGGTTTCCGCATATGTGGCGTATTAAATGTGAACCACTAATTAATTCTGAAGAATTTGCAGATATCCTCAATCAGCCCACCCAGCAAGATAATTATCTTGGAGATTTTGATGCTACCAAGACTTATCCAATGGGATATACAGTAACTTATGGAGGCGTAGTGTATCAATCAACTACTGATGTTCCTGCTGGAACTATACCGCCAAATGCAATGTACTGGTCAGTTGTTCCGAATGGCAGTCTTGCTGATATTCTATCAACCTATAATAAAAATATTGCAATCAATAATGCTAATCTCCAAGAAGCAGAAAAATTGTTACCGAAATCAGGCTATGATAATAGCAATCTTTATGTTGTGCCAACCTATGGTGCATATCAACAGGATGGAATTTTATCCGGATATCCAAATCAGCCTGCTCCACCAATTGATATTCTCATTAACGAATCCAATACCCAACCTACTGTAACTGGAAATGTAGTTATGGTTCGTGATCCACGTTATCGTACTCCAAGTGCAGGTGTCAAGATTTCCAAAGAGGCACTTCAAAGTATTTGGGACATGACAGTAGATGCCGAAGGCTTGTCTGAAAAAATAGATAAATTTATTGCCGCAAATCTTTCTATCATTGAAGTTCAGCCAAACAAAACATCAAGTGGCTCAGGTTCCGTTGAGACAACTAAGTTGTTGGCTGTAGAGCCATTAGGCACTGCATATGGTCCATATGGCACTGCCGACAATACTTATGCCACTGCTGACCAAGACCCCACTCAGTCTGGATTTACGGGTGATATTACTCAACAAATGGACTATCGTGCAGACTGTGATCCAAGATTTCAGTATATTGCCCGTTCAAGCCCAAGATCATTTGGCTATGCTACTGGTTATCTTACTGGTGATGGCCAAGCCCCAGATGGATATCCTGTGTCTGCGGGAATAGCGTTTCCACAAAATCCACAAGTTGGTGACTATTTCTTACGTATTGATTACATGCCACAATTGCTATTTCGTTGGGATGGTGGATTATGGGTAAGAATTTCCGAAAATGTCAGAACACAAACGGGATTTGCAGATGCCACTAACCAATCACAGTTAAGCGGATTTATTAATAATGATAATCAAATATATAACAATAATAGCAAAACATATATACCTGAGAAACAGGCACTGTCAACTATACTGATGCCTTCTCCAGATATACTTCCACCAGAATAAGAGATAACAAATGGCTGAATTTTTTTACGATTCTCAGATAAGAAGATACTTAATTCAATTTGCAAAAATATTTAGTTCTTGGAATGTCACTAAAGGTAATGATCCCCAAGGCAATCCTATTATTGTTCGTGTTCCTATTATGTATGGCGATTCAAGTCGTCAAGCTGCCACTATTATCGCGAATAATAGTGCAAGTAATTTGCCTTCTGCTCCATTAATTACCTATTATATCAGTGGACTTGAATATAATCAAAGATGGACAACCGATCCTACATTCATTGATAAGTTACAGGTCCGTCAACGCACTTACAATAGCGATACTCAGTCCTATGAACCCACGCAATCGCAAGCATTTACCATTGAAAGACAAATGCCTGTGCCATATACCTTACGTATTACTGTAGATTTCTGGACAACAAACTATAATCAAAAATTAGAACTACTTGAACAGCTTGGAACTCTATTCAATCCTGCTCTTGAAATTCAAAGCACTGATAATTTTATAGACTGGACATCGTTATCATCAGTGTTCCAAGATGGATTGACTTTTAGTAGTAGAAGCATTCCTGTTGGTAGCGGCAATCCGATTGATGTCATGTCATGGAAATTCTATATGCCTATATGGCTGTCAACCCCAGCAAAACTAAAGAAAATGGGTGTTATTGAGAAGATTATTGCATCTATCTATCAAGGAACAGCATACCAAGATGTTCAAAATGAAGATTTGTTATTGGGAACCCGACAAAAAATTACCCCATATGGCTATAATCTTTTGCTACTTGGTAATCAATTACAATTGCTTCCACAAAATTCTACATTTATCCCACCAAATGATGCGCTTACGTTACCGAGCAATCCTAATACAGATTTGTATTGGTCAGCATTTTTAAATGCATATGGTGCTATCAGGCCAGGAATCTCACAAATTTGGTTACAAAACCCATATATGACTACTGATATTGTTGGGACTATAGTTTTAAATCCGAATGATGATAGATTTTTAATTTATGATATTGATCCCCAAACTCTTCCACAAAATACACTGGTTCCGGTGGATAGCATTATTAATCCACAGATCACGGGACCAAATGCAGGATTGCCGGGACCAACTCCAAACAAAAGATATCTAATTGTAGAGGATATCGGGGCAGAGGGCGAAACTACTATTGCTTGGGGTGGACTTGTAGCGCATGCAAATGATATAATTCAATTTAATGCAACTACTATGGATTGGTACGTTTCATTTGATTCCAGATCAGCCACCGAAGTTGAATTTGTTACTAACATAACCACAGGAGTCCAATATCGCTATGACACTACTGATAGAATGTGGGTAAAATCGTATGACGGATACTATAGTGCTGGTGATTTTTCTATTGTTATATAATATATTAGTTAAATAAACCTATGACAGTTCAAGCAGCAGGGGTATTTTTTTACAGTTCAAATACCGGTCGTTACCTATATCTACTAAGGGCAGACCCCAAAGGTTATACGTGGAGTATACCGGGTGGTGGAATTGAAAAACATGAAACCTTATATGATGGTATTGCGCGAGAATGCACAGAAGAAATGGGTTTCTTCAATCATGAGCTAAAACTGATACCGATTCAAAAATTTGTTAATAATAATTTTACGTATCATACATTTTTTTGTGAAGTGGAGGTGGAATTTATTCCAAATCTCAATGAAGAACATATCGGATATGCATGGGTAGGAGAAGGACAATATCCAAAGCCCCTTCATCCGGGATTGTTTTCTACTGTAAATATTGATATTGTTACTGAAAAATTAAAATTACTGGCAAAATAATAGGGGCTTTCGCCCCTATTATTATATGTGTAGGAATTTTCCTATAACATGGAAACCTAATGCGCCAGCAAGAGCCACGCCACCCATGATCATCCATCTCCATTTTTCCAAATCTGAGATTTTCTGTTCAAGAGTTTTGTTTGAAGTTTTGCTGGATTCTGACAACTCTTTAATCGCTTGCATAGTGACGGTGGTGTGTTTTTCAACACTGTCACTAACTTCCTTCAAGCCAGTCTTTAGTTCATCAACCTTTTCGTTGAGATTTCCATACTGGACTTGAAGGACGGCAATTTCGGTTTCCGTCTGCTGTTTAATCTGCTGAAATGATGAACGCGCAGCCATGACCTAATTCCTTATGCGTTAGTGATAGTGATGACTGGATTTGGCTGACCTGCTGCTGCGTTTGCAGTGTAGGCTGTACCAAAAGTTGCAATAACATCTGGATTAGCATTCGCAGCAATTGCGAAACCAGTACCGGCGATGTTACCGGTTGCAGTGAACGTGATACCAGACATATTGTCGCGAGCACCAACTGATGTCCAGAGAGTGTTACCTGCGTTTGCAATAGTGTATTGAGTACCAACCACGAGTGCGTTAGAGTATGTCCATGGAGTATATACTCTTGATTGATAATCATCAACATTGAACAAGTTCACGGTTGATGAGTTTGCGTAAGTACCAGTGATGATCATGGTGTTTGGTAACATTGCCGTGTTTGCTACGTTTGCAGTATAGCACTGACCAGTAAGTCCAGAAGTCAAACCGGTGACCAAATACTTGATTTTGCCCTTTTGACGATTGATGTAGCCGGTTTCAGGAGTTGCCTGAATGAATGCGCTATTTGAAACTGCGACTGCTGCGTTTGCAGTGAATGTTACAGTGTCTTGTAGGGCGTTTGCAGTTACACTTGCGTTAGATGACAACTGCACTGGGGCACCGCCTAGTGTTGCTGAGACCGTGAATGCGGAAGCATTTGGAGTAGTCTTGACATAATAAACATTGCCAGAAGTCAGCCCGCCAAATGTGTTGTCAAAGATTACAGGTGCATTTGCAATCAAAGTCAACGCGTTACCAGATGTGCCTATTACGTTTCCAGTTGCGGTTGTATTTGCGATTACAACTGCGTTATTTCCTGGAGTACCAGTTACATAACCCACCGTAGTATAATCAGTTTGAATACCATTAACATTTGCTACTGGAATCTGAATAATAGCGCCGTTTGCTACATTAGTAGCAAAATTAGTGTTTAAACCAACTGCTTTTGTACTAGTGGTTGAAGTGAAGAGTGTGCCTGTACCATTCGCGCCGATTGCCACGGTTACAGAAACCTGCTTTCCATATTGTGCAGTGTTTCCGCCTACAACACCCCAAGTATTAGCATACTGTGCGGTGTTTGAACCGTTCGGGTTATTAAAGCCATAATCAACAAGACCGACAGTTGCGGCAATTGATTGACCTGTTGTGGTTGTCAAAGTTGGGAATGTTTGTGGTTGAACACTGAGTTGAGTGCTTGATACTGAAAAAGTTGTTGACGATGCAACATTATTTACGTAGTAAGTTGTTCCTGTTAGCAACCCACCAACGTTTGCGGATACAACAAATGGCATTCCTCTTGTTACGTTGGTTGCAGTTAGATTACCAGAAGTAGTAACCAATTGAGTAGATGCAGTTGTTGCGGTGATAGTCAATACAGCCTGTGACTGTGCGATTTTTAATGGTCTTCCCATTTGTTTTTCCTTTATCATTAACGGGTTCTAGCCGTTACGCGGTGGGTGCCGCATAAACTCTCACCATGAGAGTGTATGAAAGTATTTATACTTTTTGCGTAGAAATGGGGTTAGTTAATTACTGATTCCGCCATTTGCTGGATCAATATTCACGCCTGATGTTCCAGTCGGTGCATATGGCATACCAAGTTCAGTAATTGAGAAAGGTGCTGCAGTTGCTCCCGTCACGTTCAAGAATGACACGATATTTCCTTGTCCAACATAAAAGCTATTTCTAGTTGTATTTGCTGGAATAATTTCACTATTTCCAGTTGCAACAGTATAAGGAACACCGAACGGATTGAATGTTGCTCCTGCACCAGAGATTGCTACGTTGGCATTTGCCGTTAACGTCAAACTTGTATTATTGGCAATTGATTTAACAATACCCACCGTAACCCCAGTAGCATTACCAATCCATGCGCCAACATTCAATTGTGTGAAAAATACAGAACCCGATCCTGTTACCACATTACTTGAAGTATTAGCAGTTACGGTACCAGTTACAGCAACATTCGGATAACTCGCTACTACTTGAATAGGCGAACTAGTAGTTGCAATTCTAATCTTATCAGTTTGAATATTGGCAGATGCCTGTGCTGATGAATTTGCTGTATATACATAAGATGTCATTGTAATTTATTCCTCTTTGTATTATTTATGACTTGATAATGGATATCATGCTCTGCAAATCTTCAATTTGCTTTTGTTGCTGTTTGATGGCTTCAATTAATAACGGGACAACTCTTTCATATTTGACTGCGAGAATACCATCTTCTCTTTCAGCAACCGCCTCTGGTAATACTTGTTGGATTTCCTGAGCAAGCACACCGACATCATGTTTGCGAACAAAATACCCATCTTCTCCGCCCGCAGAATCAAGATAATCCTGAGTCCAGTCAAATTCAACGCCAGATATCTGGCTTATTTTTTCTATTGCATTTGCAATAGGAATAATGTTTTCTTTGAGACGTTTATCTGATGAGTAGTAAGCCGTAATATTATTTGTTGCACGGATTTCTCCCGAAGTGCCAGAAGCAACAGTGCCGACTCCCAAAGAACCGATCTGTGTATTACTTCCGGTAGCCGAAATAAAACCAGATACTGTTAAATTAGCAAGTGTGCCAAGTGACGTAATGTTTGGCTGCGCGCTCGCAGATACAGTTGCTGCATATCCAGTTGTATTTTGATTAAGAGTAGCGACATATGACGGCTGAATTGGACTTCCCTGCCACACACCAGTTGTGATGGTCCCGATTGATGCGAGATTAGTTGCGGATGTAATGTTCGGCTGTGCTGCCACAGACACTGTATTGGCAACATTGGCATTGGGCACATATCCGATTACATTTGCGGCATTAATTGAACTCAGACCAGAACCATTACCAAAATGATTTCCGTTAATATTTGCCCCAGAAATAAAACCAGATACTGTTAAATTAGCAAGTGTGCCAAGTGACGTAATATTTGGCTGTGAACTTGCTGATACTGTTGCTGCATAACCAGTTGTGTTTTGGTTAAGTGTAGCAACATATGACGGCTGAATTGGACTTCCCTGCCACACACCAGTTGTGATGGTCCCGATTGATGCGAGATTAGTTGCAGATGTAATGTTTGGTTGTGCTGCTGTTGTTACAGTCGCAGCGTATCCAGTTGTGTTTTGGTTAAGAGTAGCGACATATGACGGCTGAATTGGACTTCCCTGCCACACACCAGTTGTGATGGTCCCGATTGATGCGAGATTAGTTGCAGATGTAATGTTTGGTTGTGCACCCACAGATACGGTTGCCGCATATCCAGTTGTGTTTTGGTTAAGAGTAGCGACATATGACGGCTGAATTGGACTTCCCTGCCACACACCAGTTGTGATGGTCCCGATTGATGCGAGATTAGTTGCGGATGTAATGTTCGGCTGTGCTGCTGTTGTTACTGTTCCGGCAATGGTCGCGCTACTGGCAGCAAGCGTAGAGCCTGAACTTAGTGTCCATGTTCCTGTAATTATTCCTGCTGTAGTGTTTGCTCCCGTAGTAATAGTGCTTGTCTGTAGCGTTGTTGGATTAAACGTGGAATTGTATACCATAAATCCAGCAGAATTTGCTAAGAAATGTGACCATTCGTTTGTAGCAGTTGAATCAGTAATTTGAATTAATGCATTTCCTGTTACTGAATTTCCTCTTACACGCAATCCACCCGTTGTTCCTCCACTATTTGGAGTGGTGACATCAACCGTTGCACTGACACCAGATGCTGTGAATAACGCTGGTCCAGAACTTAATCCAGTTAATGTTCCCAACGATGTAATATTTGGCTGTGAACTCACTGATACGGTATTAGCAACATTAGCATTAGGAACATATCCGGTTACATTAGCACCAGTAATTGAACTCAGACCAGAACCATTGCCAAAATGATTTCCGAAATGATTTCCGTTGACATTTGCCCCAGAAATATTTCCGGTAACATTGAGTACTGTTAGTGTCCCTACAGAAGTAATATTTGGTTGTGCCGCTGTTGTCAAGTTTCCACCCAAATTGATAGAAACTACGTTTCCAGTTACATTAACGTTTCCGTTGACATTTGCTGCTGTTGATGTAACAGTTATTACATTTGACGTACCATTTACACTAAGATAGATATTACTATTACTTGATGGAATACTAACATTTGATGTTCCATTAACAATAATAGTAGATGAACCAGTGGTTATACCAGTTAACTGACTTCCGTTACCTATGAAATAAAATCCTTGGATATTTCCAGTTGCATTTATTGTCCCGTTACCGAACTGGATATTAGAAGTTGCATTACCTACAGTCAATCCAGTCAATGTTCCAACAGATGTGATATTTGGCTGTGCTGGGCTTATCACTGTTCCTGCTGTTGTTGCAGAAGTTGCTGCTCCGCTAAGTGCACCTACAAAGGTGGTTGCAAGAACAGCACCATTTGCTAAGTTTGCACTAATTCCGGAGTTTGCTGCCAATGCATAGTTTCCAGTGGAACTACTTGGGGAAAATGTAGGATAATAAATTCCGGTTGATTGTGTAGTTACACCTATACTCGTTGCATTACTGATAGAAGTTGCTGTTCCTACCAATGTTCCTATAAATGTAGTGGCAGTAATTGAATTGTTTGCCAGATTTGCACTGATTCCGGTGCTAATAACAGATGATGAATTTCCATTTGCAGATGATGTGGTAAATTTTGGATAAACGGTCGTAGCGGTTGAAGTATTCTGTAATACAGCAGATGCATTAGATGCATTCAGTGCCGAAGTTGCCGTACCGCTTAACGTACCCACAAATGTTGTTGCTGTAATTGAACTATTCGCTAAATTAGCATTTATTCCAGATGCGGTAATAGAACTATAATAACCATTAGATGATGAAGTTACAAATGTTGGATATGCGGTAGTAGAAACAGATGAATTGGTTAATACTGTATTAGCGGAATTTGCGTTGGCAACCGTTCCGATAACATTTGCGCCCGCAATAGAATATAGTCCAGAACCGTTTCCAGTAATAATACCAGTAGTATTTAATGTGCCCGTAATGTTCGCACCAGTTCCAGTAACGGTCAAAACATTGCTACCGGCAGCAACGAGAGTTACGTTTGAACTAGTTGCTATGGTAACGGCTGAGGTTCCATTTACAAGATTACTTATTACGTTTCCGGCAGTGACATTACCGGTGGTTGTTATGGTGTTTGATCCAGCAGCAATGGTCCCAATAATATTTCCGGCAGTTATATTACCCGTGCCAGTTACCACTCCCAACCCAAATCCCAAATTTCCAACGTTTGCATTGGCAACTAGACTGAGTGTATTGCCTACAAAAATATTACTATTAATGTTTCCATTTGCATCACGAACCGGAATTGTATTGGCGGAAGTCGTAATAGAAGTATTATATCCATCTACAAAATCCGCATTGAGATTGGCAACTTTTGTAGTAGAATTAACTGTGATCGGTGAAGTGCCTGTAGCAATGTTAGATGCAAGAGTACTTGCAGTAACTGATGTTGTGGCATTTAAATTGCCAACATTGGCATTGCCGTTAACTGTTAAAATTTTGCTGGTATAATTAAATGTAAGCGATGAACTGGCACCAAAACTACCGGCGCTGTTATATTGAATTTGCGTATCTGTACCAGATACTAATCCGGAGCCTGAACCACCTGATGATATCGAAGTCAACTGACCACCAGTTTCATATACGTTGGCGCTTAAGCCATTTGCTGTCTGTAGGGCAAATATAGGTCCTGCCGTGCCATTTGCATAAACTGTATTTGATACTGTGATGCTTGTGCCATTGGGAATAGAATTAATATAATATGTCGTATTAGCTAATATTCCACTCGTTGACATGCTTCCCACGAACTGTACAGGCTTATTCACCGAGAGGACAGCACTATTACCAACAGTGATGTAATTGGTTCCAGTTGTAGTATTGGATACCGATGTAAATGCATATGCTGTATAAGATGTAGAATTTACTGGTGAAGTAAGTGCTCCGTCACTATACAATGAAAATGTGTTTGGGCTTAGATTGCCGACATAATATTGCATACCATTTAACTGGGTCATGCCCTGTGCACCAGTAATAGTAATTGATGCGGCGTTGGTAAGATTATGATTTTGAACTGTAGTTACTACGGCAGGATTCGCTTTGGTTACATTTTCAATGTATGCAATTAATGTGTTTTTTGGAGTCCAAGAAAGATTTCCTAGTCCATCAGTCTGTAGTACATATCCCGTTGCTCCACCAGAAATAGCCACGTTTGAGACATTTCCAAGATTAATATTACCTCCAGCAACTCCGCCACCGTTAACCCAGTTCGTTCCATCATATACTAATATTTCTCCTGCAGCCAAGGTAGTAGGATTTATATTTAAATTACCATAACTACCACTGATTTGACTAAAGTAAATATTAGAGTAGGATGTCAGAATTTCCACATTTTCATTTGGTGAGGTCTTGCCAATAAACAAGCGTTTGGAATCATTTGCCCATCCGAATTCGGCATTGTCCAATTGCGGAAGGTCTACTAAGTTTCCTGATCTTTGTTGTATTTTTGAGATTTGTAAAATTGACATAAGTGTAATCTTTACCCATTGATATACACTTATTTATCTTTACATATTCAATCTCTCAAACGAATGCAGAGTAATATTTTTCTAGTCTTTTATACCAAAGTTGGGTATATTTGTCAAATTCGTTACCCTCAACTATAAACTCTAGGTATTCAGGTTTTGTCCACTTATTATCAACCATTTCTGGCTTAACCGACATAAAGATAACACCTTTGCGAATATTAGTCCCATACACTTCATTGTGGGCCAACGCATATGCTGCTGTCTGAACAAAGTAATCCTCAATCCATTCTCGCTTCTTGACTTTATTGGATTGCTTATGATCCATGATTGCTTCTGATCCATTATGGATTCCACATAAATCTGTAGTTCCGGCATAGACTCCCGGAAAGAATAGCGAGACTTCTGTTCCCCAATATTCATCGCAATTTACTAAACCATTTGTGATGATTTCCTGCGCCATCAGATGACTCTGTTGACTATATGGATTCGTGCCCGGTTCACCAAGTATATCTAACTTGATATAATCTTCGATCCATTTGTGCATTCTGGTGCCGCGACCGGCTGCTTCGGTCGTAATTTGTTGTGCTTTTGCGTGTCCTACACGATTTTTCCATTGACGCAGTGCTTGTTTGGATTCTTCTGATTTAGTTAAATCAAGAATAGTAGTAACACTTGGAACCTTTTGACCATCAGGGGTCAGATACCGGCGAGAACCGTCAACGTTTACTCGCTTCATTTCTTCATAGGGGAATTTATTAGTTATAGCCATGTATGTATTATACAAAAAAACGTCAGAAAAGTCAACAATAATATTTTAAATTTGCATTGCTGATTTTGCCATTTTGGCTACTGTTTTTTTCTTTTCATCTTCGGGTTCTTTTTCATCTTCGGGTTCAGACTCTGGCTCTGACTCGTATCCTTTAAATTCAATTTTATCACCTTCAATGCTAGTAATAAGTGACTTTAGGGGGTTGACTTTAATCATATTGTATAAATCAGATTTGTCAAGAATGATGTCATATATTTGAAAATAATCAAGCAAGTCTTCTACAGAATAGCTATCCGGATCAATTTTACCAGAGTCAACATCATCCTTTAACTGATTAGTTAAAGCAACAATTTTAGTTAGTTCGGCACTATCTTGGTCAAATTCAAAGAGATACACGGGTTATCTCTTAGGACGGCCTGCGCCACCAAATCTGTTTTCTGGCTTTTCTGCTGGTGCTTTAGGGGCCTTTGGCGCTACATCGGGAACAGGAGGAAGTTCTGAATCAAGGTCCATGTCCATATCCATGTCTGCACCAAGTGCATCTTCATCTCCAGCAAGATCAGCACCCATATCCATGTCTGCACCAAAATCTGTGCCACCTTGGCCAGTAATTACATTGAGCGCGCTCTTTAGACTGGCTTGCGTTTCCTGTAATGATGCGTTCAGAGATGCGAGAGATTCTGAGACTTGCGAATTAAATTGTGTGCCTTCATTTACTCCAATTTCAGATTCAATTGAGTCTGAAAGTGCTGGTAGTTCTTTAACCAGCATATCATTGACTTCTTCAACCATTTTCTGAATAGAATCAATCATATCTTGAGCAGCAAGAATAACCTGTGACTTTTCTACTTCTTCGTTTTCAAAGACAATGCGTGGTGTAGGCATTGAGTTTAAATATCTAATGTGTGAGGTTAATGCCTGTTCCATGAATACGAGTTTCATGTGAGTAGGGTTAGTTTGGTTTCTATGGAAATTATGTGAATTTCTAGATTCATTGATAAGTCCACGAACTTTTCTAAGCATTGTGGCAGTTTGAGACTTATCCAAGTTATCAGTATTGAAGTTGAATGAAAAACTTTCTCTCAATGCCTTTTTTGCTACATTCTTATTGTTTAACTCGTTAAGTTCCATGCCGTTTAACTCTTCCATGTTGTTATGTATTTATCTTAGATATTTATTTTATTGGTGTCGCGTATTCAAAAATCGTCTTTCTTGAATCACCTTAGACTTATTTATGTGAATACTCATTTCTTCTAACATTAAGTTTTTCTTTAATGTCGCTTCTTCCACTTTAATCATATAGGTCAGTTTAACTGATGGAGTTGGGGCCACTTTAAATAATCGTGTATGATTGGCAATGTCTATGTTGATACTTCCCAAACGCAAATCTAAAGAGACTACTCTCCGGGCATTATTAAAATTTCCAGAATTGTGAAGGGTGCACCACGACACTGCATTAATTAGAGTTGAAAACACGTGTTCTTCCGCATGCTTTGGGGTAAAGGTTTTAAAGCCGCCATCCAGTGACGGAATGATGGTATATTTACCGAATAACGAATATTTGCCCTGTTTATCACATGTAATCAAAATGTCTTTGATATCAGAATTCAATTCATTTTCAAAAAATTTATCTAGTTTTGTTAAATGTATCATACTACCTCAAAATAAATGTTTTTTAATTCATCGGATATGTCTAAAAATGCAGGCATTGTTTCGGTTTGTGTTTTGGATAGTATCATTGGTACTCCTTCACAGTCTCTGTATAATGAACCGAGAGGGATTATTCCATTTTCAAATACGCTACTGTGATGGACTTCAAATTCAAATCGCCAACAATAGCGTGGTTTGTTGTCGGTATACTCATACAAAAATCCAAACTTTGACAATAGACTATCATTTATTTCTAATTTTATTGGGATTTTGATTATTTCTGGCTGTGATCGTAATGAAATGACTTGAAGTATTGTGTCAAAGTTACACTGTGTGTTACGTTTTTGCACCCACCCTTCAACATCATCTTCATTTGGGCGCGATCTATTTAGGACGCCAGTATAAGTAACATCAAAAAGGGTGTGACAGGAAATACGATGTGACATGTAAGTATTTAGGTCAAAAAAAAGACCCGAGAATATCTTCTCGGGTCTCTTGTTTTGTTATTTAAAGATCAGAATTAAACGTCTGAACCTGAAACAAAAGTTGCACCAGTTGCAACAGTTGAACCTGCTGGCCATGAAGCGCCATTAGTAGTGCTCAAGAGTGAAGTCTGGAGAGTAGAAGCAGTCCATGCACCTGCTGGGTAAATGCCCCAAGCAACAGTGTTGTTGGTTGCGTTACCATACTGATAAAGCATGACAGTTGCAAGTTGTTCAATAGTCTGGAAACTTGCTGCTACCTGAGTAGTAGTCAATGAACCATTAGAAGTTGCAGTGAAGAAGTCCAGTTTTGGACCCTGTGGCTGAACAGCAACGTTAGGAGTTACTGCATTAAGACCTGCATTAGTGTATGCTGGTGAGTCCAAGTGAAATACTGGAAGAAAGTCACCATTAACTTTAGTAAACTGTGCCATAAAATTATTCCTTTAAATGTGTGAGCATGTGCCCATGATTTTATTTATCACTTTACACAAAAAAAGCGTCTTTAGGTCATCTTCCTTGAAGATTTTGTTTGGAGAACCCAAGACGATCAATAAATTTTACACCCTGAGACACAAATCCTTCTTGTGATTGTTTTCCATTGGCAAGGTAGCCGCGAACAGGACTAGTTTCTGCTGCTACATTCAGTTGATTGACAATATCCATCTTGAGATTATATAATGCTGCCCAAATCTTAAATGCGCCTATTACGCCTTGCTTATGGTTATTCAGGTGTTCTGCTATTTTGATTTTCATTTTGTCCGACATGGGTCTTGCTTCTACAAAATTCATGAAATCTCTTGCTAAATTAGTAAGGCTACCCGATACAATTTTCTTATTGACAAAAACAGTAAACAGTTGATTAAATGTTTTGCGAGCCTGTGGAGCATTAGTCATGAGTTCACGAACAGAATTTCCATGATCAGACAATGCCTGTTCTGCTGCTCTTTTCAATGTCGTATTAATTCTCAATTTTGGAACAATTGGCATTTTACTCGGAACAATCGCAACGTTAGATGCATTTTGCAAATTGCCGATTGATCCGTCCAATGATACTGCCTGATCCGTTGATACTGCATCAGCCGGAATAAATTGATGAACAGCAATCGCTGCGTCTTTGTCAGACAGTAATTTACCTACATCACTTTTTACATCAACCGCGTATTCAATGCCATTTGGATTTGCTTTGAATTTGTATACGTCAGCATGATTAACTAATGGATGACTAAACAATAAATCTCCCCAATAATATCCATTACCTGCGCGATCATCCTTTTCAAGACCGGGCCATATATTAGAAATTATATTATGCAAATCACTGCGATCTACGCCACGATTTAAATCATATTGCGCAAATTCTTGAGGACTGAATACTTGGCGACCAGTTCCATCTTTTTTGTTAAACATATGCTTGTCCATAATGGAAAATTTACCATCTGAACCGCGTCCAAATATAAGTGCAGGATATCCATCCCATTTAATGGTTATTGATTGAGGATTCTCAACAGTTGCAACAATAGAATCTATGGCCTGTCGTGCCCCCTGTTCATCACCAAGAAACACTAAGTCCTCAGGATGTTCAAGATGCCCCTTTCCTTCAACAATCACATTATTGATTGTTTCCATTTTGGTGATAATATCACGAATATCGGTCATTATGGTAGCGATCTTTTCAGCTTGTCGTATTCATATGGATTTTTGTTTTTTAGTGAAAGTAAATTAGCCTTAATTTGATCAGTTGTCAAGTCCTGAGTTGGAATATCCTGAGTTGGAATATTTGTTGGTTGTCCACGATTTACAGTAGGGGCTGATGCACTAGCGATTGCATAAGTTATGTTTGCTAATTGTGATAAAGCCTGTTTACCTCCATCAGAATTATAAGTAGCTTGTAGCTGCTGCAATACCTTATCTATTTGAGGCTCATGTTCTTTCCAGTTGAGTCTGCCCATATAATCACTATACCATTTTTTCATATACTGATATATACCCATAGGCTGACTGGCCTCTACGATACTTTCAAAAACTACATTAAGTTTGTGGTATGAATTTTCTGATAGTCCTGCCGCCTTCATTGCAAGTTTGTCTGCTGCTGTTCTCTGAAATCCAAGCTTTGCTGCTGCCGCTTTTCCCGCTGCCTGAACATTTTGTGCGTTGGAAATGCTCTGTCTATGCTGCTGTGCTGCTGCTACAGTCTGTTGTGCAAATGTTGGTGCCGCTTGTTTTGGAGCCTGCGGCGCGGTGGCTGATTTTGGAGCCTGCGGCGCAGCGGCTGATTTTGCTTGATATCCTAATCCACCAGAAGTGATTCCTCCGGTTGCAGGCGCTATCATAGCTGGGTTAACCGTAGTAGTAACATTATTTGATTTAATAGTAGGAGCAGATAATGGGTTGGGGTGTGCCGGTTGTGGATTAGCCCTACCAACATTAGATGGAGTTGAACTGCCATAGAAATTATCCGGTTTTTTCGTCATTTTTCTGTTGACTGGGGTGTTAGGTTTAGATGCATTTGGCTTTATATTGTTAGTTGGTGGTGCTGGTGGAGTGTTGTTTATTTGAGTAATACTTTTATCCACTATACCACCCTGAATTGCACTATTCAATGCCGTCATGGCCTTGGTATAGAAACTGTTAGTGAAGATTTTTTGTGTCTGAGCAGGGTTTTCCACTGTTTTGCGATTAAAAAACAAATTCTTCAAGCCCTGTGGGACATCATACGATCCCAACAAATTGTCAGCCATTCCTTCGTCTATTTGCTTCTGTGTGTTAAATTCATTTATCTTCATGCTTCTTCCTTATAGACTTAGAAAATCTTGTCTGGTCTTTGCCTCTAATTGAACTAAGCAATTTTTTTTCAAGCAACTCTGCCTTTTCCGGAGAATAATTTTTTTGCATCAACTCAATCAGATTGATTGCGCTGGCAATAATATTAGAAGCACGGGATTCAATGATATGGTTAATATCACGAGTTTCCCCATACGATTGTAATTCTTCAAGAAGGCTTTTTGTTTTTTTCTGCATAATTGTAAAGACCCCGTAATTGTATTTAGTCTAAAGGTTAGGATTTCTTAAGTGAATTGAGCATAGCCTTCAGTTTTGAACCTTGTGCATCGCCAATAACTCTACTACCAGATTCCTCAATCTGATTTTGAACTATTTGATTAGTGGAGCCTATTTGACTTGTTGTTTTAATTTGTTTCATAATCTGACTTGCATTCTGCTGTGGCTTATCATCTGTATCGGGGTCTTCATCTGTTATTCTCATAGTTTCAATGTTATATTCTAAGTCAATCTTTTGACCTACACCAGTAGAACTACGAGACTTCATACACTGAATTTGATATTTGCCACGTTCACGCATGCTTCTGCTTGTGAAAATACCAAACACATAGTCTGCTGTATTGATCTTAGAGATACCACCAGCGATGTGGCTATGGTCAAATTCAATTTCTTCAACGGCACTACGGTTTAACTGTGACGCAGTTACCATTAGAATGCCCAACTCTTTTGCAAGATTACGCAGTTCTTCTGATACATATTTGTCTTTGATAAACTGATCATTTGGATTGACTTTTACAGATACGGGCATAACCAAGTCAAGATAATCAATCATCACAAAGTCAACTTTAATTCCCGTCTGAATTTGAACTTCTTTCAAATAAGAACGAATATCATTGACATTACTTTGTGCTGGCAATCCCTTAACGCGGTATTGTCCAGACTTTTTGGATACCATTTTCACCTTGAGTTCCGCAGTATCCATGTCCTTGCGAATTTCTTTAGTGCTCATGCTTGTAAGCATTGCATCGGTGCGGAGGGAAGTTAGTTCTTCCGAAAGTTCAAGAGTTATGTATACGCCGCTAAGACCCATGCTGAGCCAGTTTAATGCCATGTTCATCATGACAAGTGACTTACCTGATCCAGAACCGCCCGCAAAAATATTTAATTCTCCGCGAGACATTCCTCCATACATGACACGATCAAGTTGTGGCCACCCAGTGCTTACTTGTCCACCTGCATTAAAATATTTGTTAAGGCGTCCTTTAGGGTCAGCAAAATAATCTGTGCCCATATCTTTCTGTAGTGATATTTGGACCGCATCTTTAACCAATTTTTCTACTGGATTGAAATCTCCCTTTTCCAACAAATCTGCTGCCTTGAGAATGGCTCGTTCAAGTTCCTTGCGTTTGGTGAATGATTCAAATTCCTCAAGAAACCAATCATAGTGACCATCATCTAAACCGTCAATGGGGAGAATTTCTTTACCAGTAACGGCTTTTATTTGAATAGGATCGGGCATAACTGAATATTGCCCCGCATGGGTTACTATGAACTTAATCACAGGTCTAAGCGTTCTGCTAAAATTTTCGACATTTAAAATGTTTATAACTCTAGTATAAAGATTAGGATTCGTAATCATCATCCTAATGAACAATTCCTGTATCTCATCATTGAATTCTTGTATATGTGCTGTCATCTTTTTACTATACCATAATATATCTATAGCATCAACTATTTTGTTAATTATCATTGCACAATGAGGATAAAATCATTATATTATGATATGAAGATAAATAAAGGTGTGTAGTTCACGGGACTCCCAATCCCCAACTACTCTAACGCTTAAGAGGAGCAATCAGCATGACTATTTATTACGTATACGCATATCTGCGAAAATCCGACAACACACCATATTACATTGGTAAGGGCAGTGGTAACAGGGCATTTAGAAAACACCGTGGGTTAACTGTTCCAAAAGACAAGTCTAAAATAGTAATATTAAAGTCTGGTCTCACCGAACTGTGGGCATTAGCAATGGAACGTTGGTATATTCGTTGGTATGGTCGTAAGGACAACAACACCGGTATATTACGCAATAAAACGGATGGTGGCGATGGGGCTACGAATGTGTCTGACGAGACAAAAGCAAAAATTGGTAAAAATAGCAGCTTGGCATTATCTGGTAGAGTTAGACCTGACCTAAGCATTGCGTTAAAGGGTAACCAATGTGCAAAGGGTGCAGTAAGGACTGATGAACAGAAAGAGAATGCCCGAATCTGGAAGACCGGAAGATCAAATACTAAAATACAGAATGATCGCATAAGACAGACATTAACTGGCGTAAAACATACCGAAGAGCGTTCATTAAAAAAATCAGCATCCACAAAAGGAAGAAAGAGTCCTCTAAAAGGCGTTCCTCAAACAAAAGTAACGTGCCCGCATTGCAATAAAATTGGCGGGATGTCCAGAATGAAGGGTATACACTTTGATAAGTGTAAACTAAACCCTATCAATCTCGTTGTAGCTTAATAAGAATGATGGTTATTGACGGTCAGTGTTCTTGGGGCATCAGTGACCATCATTCTAAGAAACAAGGTCTGTATATCTAAATTAAATTCTGTTATCAATTCTTCTTCTCGCCATCTGAATCTTAATCTTACTGTTCGTTGCTGATTGCATTATACTTAGTAGAGTTGGTAGTCTTCCATATTTTACTATGGCATCATTTACATCTTTTATGTCATCACCCCAGTTTGGAATGCTTACTTTGAATCCAAGTTCTAATGCAGGATCACAAATTTCAAGACCAGACTTATCCTGATCTGGAACGACAATGATCGTTCTGTTCAAATTTCGCAATATATCAACTTGCGTTTCGTTTATGGTATTTGATGTTAATGCACATCCGTTTATACTCAATGCATCAAATATGCCTTCAACAACAATACAGTATTGCCATTCTGGTTTTTGAAAATCATAACCAAACAAATACCCGACCTGTTGTTCTTTAATGAACTTTGGTGTGCGGTTATCCAAATACCGACTGGTATGTCCTACAATTTTGTTATTAAATGTGTATGGTATAATAATGCGATTACTATTTCTTCCTTCTTCATCCGGAGTTACCCTGAACGGATAATCTTTGTAATTTATATTTCTACTTTCTAAATAATCAATGAACACTTGATGCTTAGGATTGTTACTATCAATTAATTCTGATTTTGGAAGAGCGACTTCATCAAACTTTATCTTCTTTTTCTTCTTGACAGTGCTATATAGTTCTACTAGATTCTTTTGCTTTAAACTGTCAAAATTCCACTCATTGATTTGTGAGTCATCTATTCCAATCCAATGCAGCAGCATTTTTGTGTTACCGCTGAATTGTCTACCCAAAACAAAGCCGCATTTAAATCCGCAATTAAAGCAGTGATATGACCAGTTGGTTCCCTCACTAAACTTTATTCCGCCGCGCATACGTTTATCAGGCTTATGCCCCCGATGATGGCAGCAGGGTGCATTCACACTTGTCCATCCACTTGATGTGTGCTTTTTTCTTCCCGGCAGTAGAGATAGAATGTCAAACATAATCTATATTATAACAGACTTGACAGAAAAATCAAGTATTATGGTAACTTAGCGAGATAGAATGTTTGTTACGGCACCAGCATTGCTGGTAAATGCCATGCGTATATATGGATGATATCCGTTAACCACATAACCATAAGTATCTGTTACGTTAGAATATGAAACATTGGAAATTGGATACCAATCGGTATCTACCTGACACGATCCTTCAATCAGAACAGAGCCAACATATTGATCATAAGTCGCCTGTAGTGTCAAGACTGGATTGTTATCAGTGCTGATAACACTGGTATAATAGGTATTAGCATTTGGATATTGATAATCTGGTGAAAGGTTTGCGTTATTCAGATTCGGAAATGCCTGTCCAGTCGGAATAGTCACTTGACTGGACGGGACAAACGCCGGAAGCACAGAATTAACTATATTAATATCTCCTCGTGCACCGCCATTTTGGTCCACAAATACAGGATAGTTTAAATTGCCGACTGGAATCTCAAGTGAGTAGTAACACTTTTGTGCATCAATGTCTGCCAGATCAGCGGCACCAAGGTCCAATGTTGCTATTCCTGTTAGGGGTAATTTTAGGTTTAATGTAGCTGCCAGCAGAATTGCATTGCCATCATAACTAAGTATTCTGCACGTGATAGATAAACCAGTAATGTCAATTGGCTTTTGTTCCTGATTAAGGAACTGGAATTGAATTTGATTGTCAACCCCTTTATTGAGGGTTAATGGTTTACTATATTGTGGCATATATATCCTCGGTGAAAAACCTGACTGGAGAATAACAATCTGCCGCTGAATGTATACAAAAACTGAGGTGGCATATGACATGTTAAATTGTTACCCTTTCCATCTTGTATTTAGTCTTGTATATATGAAAATATTAAGTTTTAATCACAAGACTAAATATAAAAAGTATGGATAATAATGATTTTTTTAACAAACTGACGCTGAATCACCCGTTTATTACGGTCTGTGCCTACGCAAGTCAAGATTACGTGGGCATAATTCAGAACAGAGATGACATGGTTACTACCATATATGATTATGGATCAATAGTGCAATCTGAATTGAGAGAAAGATTTTTAGAATTAGGGGAAATATGGTGGTGGGAATCAAATAGAACTATTCCCATTAATATTTTTTTGAAAAAGGATTGGGATGTTTTTAAACCATACTTAAAGACATTTAATAATAAAAGCTTGGTCATACTTCATGGACCGGTAGTAAGCATCACCGATTTCTTGAAAAAACGATCAAAGAGACGTTCAATTACTATGGTTAAACGTCTTCCTTAATTGACCAGTTTGGCATTCGCGAATGCTTCAGTTTGTCAAAATGATCTTCAATTTTTCTGAGTTCCGACAGCCTATCAATAGTCCACTGAATAATTACTGGTCGCATGTCACCACACGCCATATCAACCATGGCTTCTTCTCTCATGCGGACAAGAGTTTCAGTTGCTTCGTCATACTGAACAGGGTATTGAATAATATTTCGCATATTTTTATCCTTTTCTATTCATTTTCTTTAAATATTTTGTGCGTTTTTCTTTGGCCAGTTTCACATTCATGTCACTGGCTCGCTCATCAAACGTAATACCCAACAGATGATCTAATTCATGAAGGAATACACGGGCTTCAATGCCTGTCAATTGACGTTCAATTACCTCTCCGGAAGTGGATTGATATTGCACTGTGCATGATGCTGGTCGCTTTACCTTGAGCCACAATTCCGGAAAACTTAGACAACCTTCAATTTCAACAATGGGGTCATCATCGGGAAAAGATACAATCTGTGGATTAATACACACGACCATCTTGGTAAAGTTTCCCATAATAAATATACTCTTGCTGATACCAACCTGAGGGGCGGCGAGACCTACTCCGCCGTTTTCGGTTAGAATTCTAACCATATCTTTTACCAACTCAGTAGGATCACCATCAGTTTCAAAATCCCATGCAGTGGCTTCTGCATGAAGTTTTGGATCATTTTCTTTAAGTAGTTCCATCAATAATCCTTAATCATTTCTTAGAGTGTGCCAAATAATGTCACCCTCATTAACCCAAACGAGAATATTATCGCCTTGTTGAAAAAGTTCAGCACTTAATCCTTGACGCATTTCACCAAACGTAGTCTTTTCACCATTCGGTATTTTTGCACGTTCCCATCTGATTGAAGGCTGATTCTTAATCATCTCCGCGCTCCCTCAACTTCCGTTTTAGGGATTCATTTTCGCGTTTGATTTTGGAAATCTTTTCATGAGACCAACTGAGTTCTTCATAGTTGTCTATAATGGACGTAATCTCATCGCGATTGATTTCGCGCAACTCATCGCCTTCCGGTGTAACGAAAAGCGTGTTAACGTCCCAGTCAAATCCGAGATAAACATGTTTTACTGGAACGCTTCCAGCAGGACCCATTTGTCCAACGCGAAATACAGGAATGACAACCTGCACTTCTTCTGGATGCCGATGACGAGATACAATATTATCAATCATTGTCTTAAGTTCAATCAGATTCATTAATACTTCCTTCCGATATCAGATTCATATGGACCACAACGAGTTGCGCATAAGATATTGCGTGGCTACGTTTAAACTGATAGCCGTTATCATCTTTCTCCCAAACTGCTTGACTAATCTCTTTCCAAGACTTGCCAAGTAGATGTCGCTTTGCGGGGCGAATTGCTGCAAGAAACATAGCAAGACGAGGAATAGAGTCAATCGGCTCGGGCATTCTCTGAATGAAGTCGTAACTATTGTTGAGGTGAATTAATTGTTCAACAAACTCACGATTTTTTAGATTTGACCAATTAGGTTCACGCATCAATTCAATGATATGTTCTTCATTCTTCACATAGTTATACACGTGAACGTTAAGCAAGTCGAGCTTAAAATAACCGCGTTTGTCTGCTTCTTTGTAATCAACAGCAGCCATATCATGAACAGGATCGTAAGGTATTTCGGTGATATAGACACCGCTGTTGTGTTTGCGGATAGGATTTACTTTTCGCATACCAGCAGGGATATGTTTTATAAGTGACAAGATTTTGTCACGATCACCCAAATCAATGTCAATATCACTATTAATATTCATGCGAGGTGCGTAAAACCAGCAGCGATCAGTTTCTGATAGGCTTTCTGAGCAATGAATGCCTGACGCTCGGCGTCTTCAACGGCGATATGACTGGTCACATACCCATCATCCTTAACATTTACATTGGCAATTTTATATAGAGTGCGGCAGTCTCGGACAACCCAGAATTGGTATGGTATGTTGATTCCCAGTTGTCTCCACGCAGACTCAGCAATAGATATGTCAAAGGTTGCTCCGTTTGACCAAATACCATCAATGTTCCAGCAAAACTTTGCCAACTGTTCCATACAATCCTTAAATGGAATTCTTCCGTCTTCTCCCATTGCTCGTTCAATGGCTTCTGGTGATTGCGTTTCCCACCACTTCAAAGTTGACTCACTGATAGTGCGTCCGTATACTTCCGATTGTTCATCAATCATTGGAAGCAATTGCAATCGCTCAGTAACTCCGGTGCCGCTTGGATCAAATTTTACTGCACCAACAGATAGAATAACAGAGTCCGGTGTGGTATCTAAAGTTTCAAAATCAATCATAATCTCAATAGTCATTACTTATTATCTCCATTTTAATAAAAAATATGTATGTAGTTTTTCATCTACTATTTCATATTTGTCAGTTATGTTTCCACTAACGATATTCATTTTTATACCGTAGTTTTTTTCAACATAGTCTTCAAACTCATAGGCATCAAACTGTCCTGCGAGCGCATCAAGCGTTTCCATATACTCTGCGCGAATTTTCTTTAATATATCCCAATATTCCCAACGTTTCTTGCGAAAGTCAAGTTCTGGGTCTGATGGGTCTACATCAGCTAAGCTTTTTTTGGGAACCATTACCACAAACATTATCCTTATCTTATAACAGCAATTACTGTAAATGTCAAGAATTACTCACACAACTTCCAGTGAACATATGTTCTTTCATCTAAAATAATATGCCCGGATATCTTATACCATCTTCCCAAATAAACAGGATCACTATAGTGTTCGTAGCACCATTTTTCCAATTCGGATGACCCTTTAACCAATCTGTCAGTGCCCCAGACCGGTATTCTGATGAACTGCACCTCTTCCCAATTGCCGTTTATTTGGATTTTCTTTTTTATTTTTTGTGTTTGGGGGATTTGGTCTGTGATAATTTGAACTATCCCCATGTTAGATTGAACCATACGTAATCTTTCTGATATCTGAACTTGACATCCATCGTGTCTCCCTGATACACCCAGCGGCAGTGACGTTCATGCTTATCAATGTGTTCCTTGAGCCAGTTTATCACTTCTGCATATTTCTTTATAGAGCCATGGATATTTACGGATACTTCATGCCAGCCGGGTTTAGTATTTTCCCATCCACGACTTAAGTCATAGTGTTCTAACATGCTATTCCCATCTCAACAAGAATGCTATCAGGTCCGACTCAGTTTTAAACTCTAAGATCATACCCTCCCGTATCCATCCCGGAGTGCATGCATCTGCCCATTCTTCAATCTCGTTACTTTTTTCAACATAATATCTCCAATCAACGATAGTCAATAATGGAAGTTTAAAATAATCTATTTGCGAGAACTTCATAACCAAGAACTTCATAACCATCTCAGTGCAAATAGAATTGCTGAGCTTTCATTATCAAAGTAGAATGTTTTGATTGTTTTATGTTCTGGTCCAATAGGACGATTACTTATCCAATTGCGATATGTTCCAAGGAAACCATCACAGTTATACATTGCCCACATTTCTAAGTCGTCTTTTTTATTGTATGATATATTTTCATAATCAACATTGACTGTGATAATATCCTCAACCATCAGTATCCACCCACTTCCAACAGTTGCTTGACTTGTATGACCATATCAGCATCGCGTTTGAACTTTATTGCCCACTGCTCAGGGTTAATATATTCTAAAATATACTTTTGCTGAACCTCGTCCAATGCTTCAAGGAAGGAAATTCCGCTCGCACTGTGAAACAGCATCCATGGGCTAATCTTACCATTTATGATATATTGACAAATACGATTACGGTTCACATAACGTAAACAATCCTTGCTCTGAATTCCCGCTTCTTTGGCAAGATCAATTGTCGTTTCAATGCTGCGAGCAATGGCATCAAGCGGGTCTTCATCTTTAAGATATTGAATTAGAAATTTGTTATAGTTTACATCGCTGCACCAATTGTCAATCTTAATTTTGTTGTCAAGCAACCAATCAGCATAACGGTTTACGTTGATTACTTTGACATTTACGCAATAATGCCCAAACTTAACAAAAGCAATGTAATATGAAGATTTGGCAAAGTCCACGTAGGTAAGTTGTTTTTTAGTTGCCGTGTTTTTCTTGTAGAACCTAAGCCATGATTGAAAACCGATACGATTGCCAGCCAAGTCATGATCTTGCCATCTTCTTTTTTGTTCGCACAAATGGCTAATCATCGTTGTTTCCTTCTGGAAATAACGATTGCAGAATTCACACTGAAATTCTGATTTAATTTCCGAGGGCTTTTTCGTATTCTTTAATGTCTTGGTCGGTAATAATTTCACTTAAAATCTCAATTTCATCGTATTTAAGGGTAGGAAACTTTTCACCAAGATACATCTTTCTTTGATGGTTGTCAATAAAGACATCACTCAAAAGAGTAACATCCCCATCACTGGTCTTTGGGTATATTTTCTTGAAGTAGTCCTTGATTTCTTTTGACTTAGGAGATTCCCTGAGTTTGCTGACTCTATCTCTAATATGAGGAATCCATTGATGGAATTGTTTTCCAATGCCCGGACTTGCGGAGCATAACATTAGCCATTGCAATTTTGGATGCTTTTGCACGTTCTCGTTAAACATATGAAGATTAGCATGATATTCAGTGCTCTGTAGATAATATGACTGAACGTCACGGTTTGCTTTAATAGCACTGATCCAGTGAAGCATCATGAATGGTATGAACTTCTTCTGCTGATCAGCGGTCAATCTATCATAGTAAGAATAGTCTTTTTTGTCTATGGCGGCAAGTGCTTCAAACAAGTCAAAATCCTGTTTTTCAAATTTTTCTTCTACCGGGAGTTTTTCTTTAGCCATTAGATAGATAACCTTGCCCAAATTGATTTTTTATTTAGTTCTTCTTCAAACTGCGGATATACTTCGTTGAGTTTGGTTATGTCAACTTCGGTATATCCGCGTGTGCATTTATTGTAAATTTTATCATTGATGCTAAAATCAGAATCGGTTATAATTTTGGTTTGCAGCTTATTGCCTCTGCGACCCCAAAATATCATATATACTCCGAGTTCAAATATTGAAGCGGCATTTATGTGTGGTGCTTCCAATTCTATAACACCCCACACTTTATCGCTAATATCTTCTTTACACCAACCAATAAATTGATATTTCATCAGATTGCCTGTGGGTTTTGATAGACCATGTTTTTACCTTGATGTGAAATGACAAAAACAGATGCATCCATATCACTATTATACCACTTGTTCAAGCACTCAGCATATGCTTTATTAATTGCAGTATCAAGTTCATAATCTGGAATCTTCAAATCTTCCAGTTTAAATGGAATGTTTACAATTTCTGTTCCACCGGCAGTCCTACGCAGCATATGGAAAAATAAATTTGGTTTATAACCAGATGGCTCAACCTGAATGCGAGCGACCTTGGCATCACTCATTGCTTTAGGGCCTCATATGTGATGATGTGTGCGAATGCTTCGCCCAAATCTTTTTCAGATGGAATAATATGCAGGGAGGTGTTGGTGCGATCAGTCATAATATTATAATGGCTTACTTCCACAATCATGCCACCCGTAGCATTATATGTGCGAAATGTAGTGTTTGATGAGTTCAAACCATTAGTGGTATTATATTTGCGAAGGGGAAATCCAGTATCTGGCAATAAAACTGGTTCATCCTGAACCGTTTCCCATGCTTTGCGAGATTGTTTTAGAAACCACTTGTCAAACCATTTCATTATACATAATCCTTTTCAACAAGAATCATTTCAACTTCTGAACTCTTGCCATCAGTTGACAGTTCACCCAAATCTGCTAAATCAACGCCGTTATACTGAACTCCGGTTACAAGAACCCATCCTTCAACATCAGTAGTCATAAATGTCAACTTTTTTGGATCAAACTCATTATCCTCAAATTCATATGAGGAAAACACACCCTTTTCAAAACTCTGTCCCACAAAATATACATCACCGTCATTTAGGTGATCTTCTGCACGAATCTCTTCAACTTCATTGACCAATGCTCCTTGGTCAGTGAAATTTACAATCTCGGTTGAATCCACGATTATATTTTCAAGAGAATCATAAATGGTTACATAAGCATACTCAACATCTGCTCCACAATTATGAGCGATGTCATCACAATCATACCAATCGCCCGGAGAAAATGGACGAATATCTTCTGGAATTACTACTTCTTCATTTTCTTCAAAAAAATCAGAGTTCCAGCAGTAATCCTCAAGATCAAGTTCGTTTTCTTCAAAAACATCATAGAACTTACGATTTACTTTTCCTACTGTAATTTCGCCGCCGCGACCCGCGATTTCAATCCTATACTTCATTTCTTCTTTCCTTTCTTTTTAGACGGAACAGTCAATTCAACATCTGGATATAAGTTGCGAATTACGCCCATAATATCAGATTCTTTATTTTTCTTCTGGAACTCTTGAATTAGCGATTCTTTAATCATGTTTTTTCCTTAAAATGCTTGGCTATAGTCAACAATTTCACAATTTCTGCTTATTTCTTTAACAAAGTATACACATCTTGGTTTTTCTCCATCATCAATTGGAACACATAAAAACTGGCCGTTTCTAAGTCTCGGGGCAAACCATGTGACATCTGGATAGATGTCTAAAATTTCAATAGGCAAGAATGACGGGGAGAAAGATGACAATGGATTAAATTCAAAAGCATTAAATCCTCTGTCATTAAGGCTTGATAATGGAAGAGTTTCCAGATCACCGTGCTCTTGCTCACCAATTAGTATTTGCCAATCAACTGGCATTTTTATTGTCATATCACCTATCTTAAGAACTAAGGCAGGAGAACTAAATGATTCCAAAAAAATCAATGGGATGAAGTGGTAATCTACATTGGATGGAGTGGAGTTATCAAGGATTGCAAATCTAACATCATCTACTTCATCTGGGAGATTATCTAAATTAAATTTTTCATTTTCTAATAGAAGTATGTTCATGATTAAACTATAGCAAATTTTTGCTTAATTGTCAACATATTAGATGTCCAATTTTTCTGTTGTAAAGGGATATTCTGCTTCTTTATAAAAAACCTTACGTTGTGTTAGGTGGCGTTTTGCGAACTTACAAGTGCTTGTAATATCCCAAATCTGCACAAAGTCCTTATCTTCTGCTTTTCTTACACCACGCCCAATGCTTTGAATAACACGAACAAACGACTTGCCAGGCTCAATAAGTACCAAGTTAAAGATACGAGGAATATTGATACCGACAGCAGCAACACCATACGTGGCAACGATAATTTTGTCATCACTTGTTGCAATTTCATCATATTCTTCTTTCCTTTCTGTTAATTTAGTATTACCATTAACAAACACTGCGTTTGGTAATCTGTTTACTAATTCTTTACCCGCGTTAACACGGTCAACGAGAACCAACGTATTTCCGGTCTCAGTAATTTTTATGATTAATTCGCTGATTCTATCCAGCCTCTTTTCATCTTCTAAAAGATGCTTGAGTTCTGATTGATAATTTGCAAACTCTTTGTTATCTTTCATCTGAATGATGTTCACATGGCAGTTAGCAAGGACGCCTTTATCCTGTAGTTCTTTAGCCGATAGATTTCCCACAACAGGCCCAAGGGACACGAGAAGTGATACCCTATCCATTTCATCTTTAGGAATAGTTCCTGTTAGGCCCCATCTAATCGGAATTCTGGAAAGTAATCCGGTTAATAGCGTTTGTAAAATATTACCTTTAATTGAATGTGCCTCGTCAACAATCACGCATATTACGTCATCCAAGAAAGAGTTACGCAACTCTGGATCAATTTCAGAATCTGTCTTTTTATTTAAGAGGTTGTCCAATGATTGCCAAGTACAGATTGTGTGGGTTTTTCCGTATTCCTTGCGGTCGCCAAAATACACGCCAACATTTAATCCAAGATTGATGTAGTCTGCCTCGGTTTGCACAACAAGAGATTTGTTAGGAACAATTACAAGTGATCGCCCATACTTTTCTACACTCTTAGAGAGTGCAGCAGTTATCAGAGTCTTTCCAGCACCAGTGGCAATTTCTTGTAGCGACTGTGGATTTGACAGGAAGTTGTTTACGATTTCTACCTGATAATCGCGTAACATAATAGGTTTGTCTTCGGCTGGGTGTCCTTTTGGCCACTTCTTATCAGCAAAGGTATCTTCTTTAATTAAATCAAATGTCAGGTCTTGGCTGCGCTGTCTTCGGTCATCAAGTTCAATATCATAATCATTATCAATTAAGTATGGAACAATCTGATCTAATAGATTTAGATAGGTGCTTCCTGCTAAAGAAAAGTAACTGATTTTACCATTCCATCTACCTAATCTTACAGCAGGAAGATATTTTGCACCGGGTTTTTCATATTCAAATTTTTTCATTAGTGCTCTGCGAGTGTCTAATTCAAGACCTTCAATTTTTACATTACACTCGTCTTTTATTATTATTTTTGCTTTCATTTTGCCTCAATGGGGCGAGAATCTTTAAGAACTATCAGTTTGCCCATTCCCGGATAGTTCATATTTACGGTGCTGTCATATAGAGTTATTAACATAAAGTGTTCCGGCGAAGTTTTACCTGGAGGAAAAAGCGTTATGCCATTTTCTACAAATACTGCCTGAACTTCTTTACCAATTTTACTATAATTAATTCCTCTTCCCCATAGGACATTAGAACAACCCAATGATTTAATCATCTTGACGAGATTAGCACCATCTGAGGCTTCTATTTGTACGCTACGGTCAGCAGCAAATTTCAAAGTAGGATCATTCTTGGTCAACTCTGGATCAATCTTTATTCCATACTGAGACAGTTTATACAATGTAAGAGGTTCAAGCGTGAGTTCAATGTCACTTATAGCCTCTAGGAGAGGCGCTGAGCATGCTACAAGCATTAGTCTGCCATTCACCATCATTAGCGTTGGGTCCCAAACTGTAGTCGTTTCATATCGCTTTAAACTGTCCAACAAAACTTGTGAGGTTTCACAGAACTTGACCGTAGGAAAGTATTTATAAAGTTTGGTTGCGGCAATATTGAATGCACGAGTAGAAAACTTTGATTTGTATATCTTCAATTCTCTATTCCACTCAAACGAATTGTGGGGAATATCCCTGAATGACGAGATAAATGTTTTATTAAATGGAACACGAATGATGATTTCATCGTCATCAATAGACACTACTGCACCAGTATATTCTGGTGTGCTTTCAACAATCGTGGATTCCCAAGGAAGCAGCATAACGTCTTCCTTCTTGATATTGTTCTTGGCTAACTGCTTACCATACTTTTCAATCAGCCTATCAAACAGATCGGCTTGATTGGATGTAACGCGCATGTTCTTTTGAACCATCGATTGCAGGTTTGCCAAGAACTTATAGTCATACTGGCTGAGAGAAATCTTTCCTACCTGTAGGAAGAAATACAGCAATTGTTCTTTCTTTTCCATGTTCTAACTATACCACAATCTATTATAAATGCAAGAAAAAAGGGGAGGCGGAAGCCTCCCCCTGAGTTTACCGGTGCGGTGTGCTACCGGAGAGAATATGCTTAGAGTTTTTGACGAATTCGTACAGTATCAAATAGTGCGATAAGACCAAGACAGAATGCTAAATTTTCTATACTGCCCCATCGACCATCCATAACCCTGATTGCTATTACCAAAACAATAAGTTGTAAGATAGTCCAGAGCCATGCGATAATATAATTGATAATATCGGTTTTCATTTCATTTCTCCTTAGTGACGACGCATTACGGTGCTTTCCGCAAGTGCCTTCCAGTTCTTAGGTGAGATTTTGATCAAATCAGCGATTTTGAGAGCGGTACGAATAGACAGTTCACGGAGTTTATGGTTGTTAGCTTCCATGAAATCAAGAACTTCTTGTCCTTCATTATTTTCAAAATTATAATCGCCAAACAGCCCATTTTCCGCATCGCGATTAACTTGACGAATACGAAGCATTTTGTCGCGCTCCGAGTCAATAGTCAAATCAACGAAGTGGCAACGTGACTCCAGTGCTTCAAGGTGATCTTGCAACTTCTTAGAACGAACGTTTTCAAACTTAAGGTTTGTAATGAAAATTGCCGAACCCTTAAAGTCAAAACTATTGGGGATTCCTTCATCCCGAAGAAGGCGAGAATCCGAGTTCCAGCAGATGCGACGACGCTTACCACTATCAAGAGCGGCCTTAAGAATGTTCAGGGAAAGTTCGTCAGCAAAGACACTATCACAGTCATCAAAGACCAGAACATTCTTCTTGTCACTATACTTGTAAAGTTGTGCGTAAAGCCCCAAGGCAGTCATGGCACCCTTCACAACATTGTGACGAATTTTGTTACCAGAGAGTTGGTCAAACAAAGCAGACTTTTCAAGCTGTTGCTCAACGCCAAACGACTTGCCAACGCCCGGAGGCCCCGAGACAATCATCGCCTTCACATCGCCACGGATACAAGCAGCAGCCATGTCATCCAGAATCTGGAAACGGTTGGAAATGCGATCCATTGCTTCTTCGTCAGTTTCAGTCACAACGATAGGCTTGCTGCCCTTTGAGACCGTAGTATTATTAACTTCATCGTCAATAATTTCATAATGCGATGTACTATCCACTTTAATCCTTACTTTGTTGCAATCCACGGGAAACTTATCATCATTAAGAACGGTGATGAAAGAGCCGTGAACCCCTTCTTGAATGCCCTTGAGCATCACGAACTCCCGATTGATTACAGGCTTGCCGCGAAATTCACCATACTTTACGAGAACATTATGCATGACTATCTCCTATCGTGTTCAGTGGAGCCACTTTACCGACAGGAGATATATATGTCAAGCAGAAAAAACACTGATTTTAGAAAAACCTTCATCTTCTGTTGGGTGCGTAAAAGACTTAACCATAGTCCCCAGAATATGCTGCGGGATGGTCTTGCCCTTACGAGAGTTGAGCCTATGTTCCCATTCATCCGGCTCAGGAGTCGGAAACACCACCGCTTCAAAAGTATATCCATGCCCCTTGAAGAAATCAATGAACTTCTTGCGGGACTTCACTGACAGGTTGGTGCGATCAATGATGACACTGTTGCCATTTTCTGCGCACAGAATAGCATCATCCCACATAACTTTTTCTGCAAATCCGACCAGTTCCTTAAAGGCTTGATCATAAGTATAACCATACTTAAGTGCAATTTCATCAATGATCTTGTCGGTGGATAGGACCGTATCGTGCCAATGCTGCTTTTGCATCTTGTGCATGGTAGTCCACGTGGACTTTCCACTTCCTGGTAGTCCACATAAAATGATCACAGTTTTCATTGTTGATGATGTTCTCCTCTGCGTACCATTCCTGCTGAAATGCTACACGACCTTTTATGGTAATAGAATTCATTAAGCCTATTTGGATTGCAGTTTCTGCCCATACGTTTCATTCTTTCTATATAAGCACGACGTTCTTTATCAAGCTCAGCCGCAGTCTCAGACAAATAATCTGCTATTTTTTCACGTTCCTGTTTTACGGCATCTTCAATCATTTCTTGTGTAGTCTTAGTCATCTTCTTTATCCTTCAATAGATTGCGGGTTCGTTCCACGATACAGTTGCCCTTGTCTTCCAAAAAATGTGCCTGACAATAGCCATGATGATCATGATGACATGGTTCATCGTGAATGTCAAGCCATTCTTGTAGCAGTTTGGTTAATTCGTTAGTCATACACCCGGCGAACGCCCTCCATACTCCAGAAAATCTTCAATGTCTTCTTTCAGACAAAGACCATCACAGTAAGTGCCATCATAGAATGCAGTTTCACCAAAGAAATCCTTAACATATGGACCTTCATCACATTTGTTAAGGATTTCAAGAACGGCGTTAAGGAGAACAGTTGCACGATCTTCAGTCATTTTATTATCCATTCCACTTGCAAACGTCGATGAACTGCTCGTCACTCATCCAGAGATAATCGTCTTCGGTATAGCCCCAGCGATCAATACCGCCACCGATGCCGACATAGTTTCCATCAGCATCAAAAGCGCTGTAGCCATAGCTATCATAGCCATCAGCATCATAATCGGCAAAGTAAAGACGAGTGTTATAGATTTCGCCACGCTCTTTCATTTCAAGAGTCCACACTGGCGGAATCTGCTTGTCAGCATTATAGCAATAATCTCTGTAGGAGCGACTAGTTTGCTGGCAAGTCAGCGACGGGCTGTATTTACCTTTGCTCATATCGAATCACTCCATATCTCTGCTACATTCTCAACATAGCAGATTCGCATAAAATGTCAATCGTTATTTTCCAACCGCTGCTTGATGATAGCAATCGTTTCATCAAGACATTCGTGAGAATCCGTACCGTCTAACTCAAGCATGGCCTTTGCCCAATCAAGGTCTTCAAGCGCCATTTCAAAAAGTTCTCTATCAGTCATTATAAGCCAATCCCGGAAACCAGACATCACGAATGGCTTCATACTTTGTCGTGCGACCAAGGTTGTTGCGGATCGTGTTACGCACCGTGTTGTAGACCTTGGTCCTGTCACCCCAACAAGTAAAAACCGTGGCACGATCATACTGGTTGAAATTAGGTGCAACTTGAAGAGCAAAAGTTTTGCGGTCCATATTCTCTTCCGCAATCCTCGTCAGGATGTCTTGAATAGAGAGACAAGTAGACGCAACTTCGACATTAAAGTCATGCTCAAAGTGCGACAGACGATCACGATCCTCTGCAGGCAAATGAGCCTTGATGTCATCCAGCTTCTCGTCCAGAATGCATTCAACAATGTTGCGATCCTGTAGAATAGCTTCCTTCGCCTTGTGAATCTGGAGATACCAATGGCACTTCAACTTCAACATATGCCCATCATCAAAACGAACCACGAACCCTTCAAGGTCTTCCAGATCACGAACGTATTCAAGGAAAGCCTTCATGTCAGTCTGCGGTTCGAATGCACGAACGACAGGGACAATACCAACACGAGCAAAAGCTTCAAGCATATCACGACTGGCATAAGTACCCTTCGTATTATGGCGAACAGCAGTCAGTATCAGTTGGTCTTCAGAACCATAATCCAGAACGATACGCTGCTTACGCGAACACCATTCAAAGATAGGGGTAAGTCCTCCGGCAATCATGTCAGTTGCAAACTCAATATACTGCGGATTGTTCTTCACAAACTCCTCAACAGGCTTTGCCACATCGGTAGCACCCATCTTCGTGCCCCAGATCATCTGACCATTCACAATGAACGGTGCAATCATCGAACCATCCAGCTTCTCAAGGATAGCATGAGGGCGCGACAGATCAATGACATGATCCTGAGTCTCTTCACGCTCATTCACATTGAAGAACTTATGGAACGGGCGACGAATGATATCACCAGTTTCAGTATCAAAGATGATACCACGACACTCACGGCGAATCTTGGCATCATCATCCAAAGTGAAATAGTCTTTCCAATCTTCAGGGGGGCGACTAGCTTTTTGCCACGTGTGGTGTTCGGTCTTCCCAAAGGTGTCATCCATCATCACGTTGTAGTTGATGACGGTATAGCCTTCCTTCTGAGCCACAACGAACTCATCGCGACCTTCAATAGCAGGCAGCACATCAGAAATGTTTTTAATAACTGGGAAGGTATAATCCATGGCGTATCTCCTGTTTCACTGTCAGTGTTATTGTAAAAGTGTTATAGTTTATCCAACCACGCTATCGATGATGCGAACCAAATCTTCGGCATACACATCTTCAATCTGCTTGATCATGTTGATATCATAGTTGCGAATCTTGAAGAAGTCAAGATCATAAAGGTCGGTGCCTTCATTATACTTGACATACACATAGCCCTTCCACTTGACCATGCCAGAAGTCTTGAACTTGAGACCATTGCCCATGTTCACATAATCTTTTGCACCCCAAGCCCACGTGGCGCGAGGATCAATCGTCTTGATCTGCGAAAGAATGGTTTGTGCAATGCTCATGTCAAACTCCGTTTTCTCAGTGTGTGTGTTTGATATACGCACCGGAAGAAAGGATGTCAACATGTTTTTTCAGATTATTTAAATTCCCACTTCCATGGTGGAACGGAGTAGTAATTTAACTGATCTTTAAACCTCGGTGTAAATTTAGCATTCACAACGATTGGTGTAGATTGAATGCGAGTTTCCCAAAGAGATAGCAGCGGATTATAATTATCAATTTCAATCATAACCCGATTGTCATCTTCGTCATAAAACCAATACTCATATGTCTGCTTTTTTCTTTGGGTGGCATTTAATCTGGTAATATACGTAAGTGTTTTTTGATTGGTATCATTGTTTACCAGCGGCTTTATTTCACTTCCGAAAACTCTAATAAGACTCATATCGTATTCATAGAAATATGGAAGTTTGTATGCTATACCACACTGATTGTCTTTGTATAAATTGTCAGAAACGGCCAAGAATTTATTAAGATTTTCTCTATACACACTAATCTTATCGCTGCGTAATATTATCCACATTAATTTCTGAGTATAATGCTCACGGATGCGGCGGGCGAGTTCGCGATCATCAGTTGTAATATACGGAGAAATAATATTCTCATCTTCACTAATTGATAGTAAATGAACCGGTTTGCGACACGTATTGAGTTCATGGTTCGTTGGATCATTTGATAAAATCTCACGAATACGCTTAATCGTGCAAGCAAGGACAATCGGGTCCTCTTTTATAAATGAAGATGTATAAACCACATCAGAAAATGTGTGGGATTGGTGTATTAATGGATTATTAAGCCAATTAAAGGTATTCTTTTGAGTAGTATTAACTGTCATGTTCTTAATGTATCTTAGTTAGAGGTGAAATACAAGGGTAAAATTACCCGATTGAAATATCTTCCATTCCTGCCGTGCGGAGGCGAACGATGTGGCCCATTTGCCATTGCTTGGCTTCAAGCCCCTTGATAATGCCAGTCCACGTATTGCGAAGCAATGCTACTTCATTCATAAGAACTTCATAATCAATAACTTCATCTTCACCTTCCGCATACTTTTGAGCATCCTTTGGCTGAAGTGCACGATTGTAGTTTTCAAGATACTTCTTGAAATGTGTGTGTTTTATTTTACGAAGCCTAATATTCATGAAGTTAAGCACTGCTTCAATTTCTTGAAGTTGATTGAAGCGGTATTCTGTTATTCCGGGCAGTGAGGCAATGTTTTTTTCAACATTTCCGTATATCTTTACCTCACGTTTTGCTTGCAGTAATTCATTTTCATAATATGCAATAAAATCAGGAAGATGACTTAAGTCCGAAGTAACTTTACTATACCAATTCATTATCCATAATCCTCGTCTTCATCTTCCTCAAAATAATCATCAAATAGGTCATCAATCTCTTCATGATATAGTCCATCATCCGGAGATTCTAAAAAAAACTCCAATGCGTCTTTAATGTCTTTATCACCACGGAAAGTATGTTTAATTTCAGCAGGAGAAAAGTCTTCTTCAATAAGATAGTTAACTAAAGTTTCTGCTGCATCGTCAGCCACATTCCCGGCATCAAGACTTGGTTTTAATATTTTCCAAATTTCACTGATAAGTGCTAAACTCATTTTTCCTCCCCAATCTCACCAAATAGTGGATACCACGTGAATTCCATTCCTTCGGTAAACATCTGCTGACCAAAGCCCATGTTTGTAGTCTTAAATAAATAGCAATGATCCATAGAAGATATAGGTTTATTTACCTCTGTAATTTCCCCAGTTTCTTTGTTAAGATCAAACACATGGAACATGCCATTTTTCTTAATGGCATCAACTAATGCCTGACCATCATCAAAAATGGCACCATCCGCTATAACATCTTTGGTTACTTGTTCCTTTACCGCATACAATAACCAATATAATGCGGGTCCTTTTCTATACTGAACTGGAACAAAAACTATTGCTACGTCAAGATAATCTTTACCGGCAATTTTTGCATTTTCCAATGTCAACATGCCGACAATATTACCATCTGACTTAACTAACATAAATTTGTTATCGTAACGATATAGGGCATAATCTTTTCTTACATCAGCCAGTTTAGTTGCTTTCCCTAACAATTTACTATATGACTGCTGAAATTCTGATGATGTAGTAGGTTTTTCTGGAAATTTACCTGCCTGAAACGCCTCGGCTATTTGGTTAATCTTAACCATCGTCATCAACCGTTTCATCCTCAATAAGTGCGATTGTAGCAGGATGCTTGCCAAATTCTGTCATGATGGTATCAAGACATTCGTCGGTGTTTGCTTCCCATGCCTTTCGGAATTTTTTAATGATGGTTCCATCAATTTTCTTGTAAACAAGAGAGTTACCTTCCTTGGAGAGCAACTTCATTGATTCAAACATGTCAGTAAGCCCCGAATATGGACTCATTCCCGTATCATATGGAATCTTGACCTGAACCGATTCAAAAGGCTTGGCATAGCGTGTTTTCATAACTTTACATGCTGCGCGAATACCTCTGACTTCACTGGTCTTATTTCCATCTTCGTCTTCCTTGAGTTTAAGTTTTTTCATAGCAACAACGATTGATGATGCATATACGAAACCCTGTCCACCAGAAATTTTGTCATCCGGATCAAACATATCTTGCGAAGCATACGTGTGATTTGTTGCTACAAGACCGACATTATGGCTACCGAACATGTTTACGCAGTTACGAACAAGCGCGGTAAGAGCCTTAGGTTTGCGTCCCATATCGCCTTTCAAGTCACCACCTTCAAACTGATTTACATCGGTTGGGGTTAGCAACATACCAAGAGAGTCAATGATGAATAGAACCTTTGGCTTGTCGGTATCTGTCATCTCTTTGTAACTCTTCATAAATTCACTGATGGTTTTAGCAACATCGTCAATCATTGCCATGTTCAGTTTAAGCAATTTGCTTTCACTTGTATCTACACCAAGTGCATGTAGCCATTTTTCGTCAAGTGCATTTTCACTATCAATAAGAACTACATATATTCCTTGTTCCTGTGCATGCCTGACCAAATTTCCTGAACAGATATATGATTTTCCCGCTCCCGATTCACCTGCAAACACGGTAACTTTACCGAGCGGAACTCCCTTTTTGAAGTCGTTACTGATGCGATAGTTTAATGCATAGTTTCCCGTGCTTACCCAATCTGTTGGGTCATTAAATCCGATGCTAAGACCATCAATTGCCTTAGAAATTCCTTTTCTGAATTTACTGATATCAAACGGCTTAGTTGTCAAATTAATCTCCTATTATCGTGCAATTTGTTTTAGTTTATCGTTATATACTTGTTTTTCAAGCAGTTCCGGACTATTAATAGTCAACTGATCAATTTCATAATCACTTGGAAAGTGGCGCAAAATACCGCGCGCGCGATCACGAATAATGCTTGGAACTCGTGGCGTTTTACCGGGATCGCAGAGTTCTTCTAATAACTTTTTTCCCTGCTTCAATGCGCGGTATCTATCCTCTGATGTTGTCATACGACTTCTCCTGTGTTAAAAAGTGGGGAGGGAAACCCTCCCCACATCTAATTACTTAGATTGGCGAGCGCGGATCATCGCAAGGATGTCCTGTGCTTTATCAGTTGAAGTTGACTTTTCTGGAACCACGATTGGATCAACGTCAAATGGAACATCGTCATCAATTGGTTCAGAGACAGTTGGTGCAGTAGCGGTTGCGCTGGTTTCAGCAGTCGCTGGTTTTTGAGACGCTACTGCACCTTCCGGTGCTGCCAATCCATAAGGACGGTAGTATGCACCCCACTTATCGTTGTCATAAGGGCGACCATCAACGGATGCTTCAAACATTTCCTTGATAATACGAAGTTCTGCATCGCTTGGTTTCTTTGGTAGGAAACTCTTGAGGTCAAACAGACCGTGCGCGTCAATTGCTGCCAATTCTGCTTCTGTTAGCGGGGACTCTTTACGCGCATAGTTGGACGTAGTGTAATCCCCATATCCTCCCTTGGCAGTCTTACGGATAACGAAATCAAGACCACTGACATAATCGGTTGGGAGTTCGCTCATTTCAGGGTCCATCAGGCCAGTTTTAATGATTGGAATGATCTGTGGCGTAATGATAAAACGGCGAATAGGATTGGCTGGAGCAACATCATCACCAAGTGGATTTACACGAACAAATCCTTGGAACAGATATGTGCGCTTCTTCCAATATTTACCAGCAAGTTCCTTCAATGTGTCATCTTTATACCAAGGACGAACTTCTGCGAGAACTGGACAGTTATCGCCATACATTTCTACGCAAGGAACCTGAACAGTTAAAGGTTTGCTGTTGGAATCACCCTTAATTCCATTGAAGGGCAACTTGATCATTGCTCTTTCTACCCAGAAAAACGAATTTGTTGGATCATTATCTGGAAGAAAACGTAAAGTTGCTGTGGAGCCTTCTGTCATGTTCCAGAAGGGATAAATTGCATTGTCTGATTGTGAGTTGGAACCTTTGTTCTGTCCCTTGTTTTCTGCGGCTGCAATGCGAGCGCGGATTTCTGCTAAGTTTGCCATTTGTTTTTCTCCTTTTAAATGTGCTTTGTTTTGAGCTAAATGTTAGATTTAATGTTTTGCTTTTGGAGCACACTTTATGGTTATATAACAATAACCACTCAGTGTCAAGTATTTAGTTTCGGGATTTACCCAAAATATGTAATTATATTGCGCGATCAGTATCTGAAACGCGCAATATCCAAGATTCTGGTAAGTTCATCATTCTCGGCACTTTCGTTGGCACCAACCAACTTACCAATGTTATTATTTTTGACTTTTTCGGTTGGTCCAAGCTGTCCTACGCGCTTTTGTTCTGGTCCTAAATTTTCTTCAAGTTCTTCTGATCCTGCTTCCGCTTCTGCCTCTTCACGCGAAGAACATGGTCCACCACGATCTACAATGTGACCATTCTTTGCACGGGTCCAGAACCATTCTCCATGACCAAGTTCATCAGCATCTTGCCAGACTTTTATATCATCTGACATTTTCATTGCTGGATCATCCCATCCTTCAGGAATACCAAGAGGATTGTTTGAAGTTAAACTTTCGTTATCTGCTTCCGCAATGTCTTCTTTTGTGGTTTTATTGCCCCAGTTTTTGGCACCCTTTTTGCGACACTGCACTAATGCACCGCTTGCATATGCAGAAGGCCAGACCTTGTAGCGAGATTTGACTTTACGATAACATGCATCCTGCTTTTCGTTAATCATCTCTTCGTTGACTAACTCACCGCCACAATGCGGACATTTTTCTTCACTTTCATTTTTTACACAGTTAGGGTATGTCTTGCCGAACATCTTTTTGTTACCATCCTTATGATAACCCTTCCAGCAATTTTCATCCATATTTTGCACATTCTCATGGGTTTCGCACATGCCGCAATCGGGACATGTCATTTCCATTTCTACACTTTCATTATGTTTTTTACGCCCCTTGCAATGCGCTTTTTGACTAAATCCTTTTGGATGTGAACAGTCAATGCTGCTCTTATATTTTTGGCTCCACTTTTCAGCCAATAGATTTTCATCTAACGATTCATCGGCTTTCTTTTTCTTAGTGGCAACATTTATTGCCTTGCCATGGCGGTCTGGGTTTGGGTCTTCTTTGCGTTTGCGAGTGGCTGCACTTGCTCTGCCTTTTTTGCCCAATGCTTGCGCCTTTTTCTGTGGGAGACACTTTGGTTTGCCCTCACTATCACTTCCTCTGGCACATGGACCCTTTATTTTCCCATTTGGACCGAATCTAACCCATTTTTCTTTAAACCACTTGTGGAGATTTTCTTCCAATTCAGTTGTTTCATTTACATCGTGAGGGTTTTCAAGAGTAGAAACGTGATGACGAGTTACGTTTCCATCTTTATCTTTAATTGAATATGACTCACCGTTATTATGTTTTTTAACAACTGTTCCATGCAGTCCAGCATGATCACCATTTATGACTTTAGTATTATCACCGGGACTAAGTTCAAATTCCCAGTTTTTAAATTCTTCGTCTATTTCAGTAGCTTCATACATGGTGTCATCTACTTTTTTCATAGCAGATGTTACCCCTGTTCTTCTTCTCGCGGCCTTTTTTTCCAAGTCAGACGCTTGACTGGCATACTTATTTTTGGCAGTATATGAAGTTAATTTTTTTGCTCTTTTTCTCAAATCTTCAGACTTATCAACTTTTGCTTTGTAATCGTCCGCAGCAGCCTGAATATATGGGTCTTCCGATTTTAATTCATCAAGTTCCATTGTTTCATTTACTAGAGCATCTGCCCAATCGGCAAGTTCATTTATTTCTCTTGCTTCTGATACGTTCTTGTGCAGGCGGGAAAGTATTGGCATTACCGATTCAATGCGTGGATCAAGACTTGAGCTTTTAAACATCTCACTGATGTCTACCGAACCGTCATCTTCCATTAAGGTTGGCGTCCATGATTCAAAATACATGTTATAACCGCGATGGCCAGTGAGTTTGTTAAGATTTTCACGTAAACCATTATAATGGTTGATGCCTTCGTTTACGAGGGTTTGAACAGATTCGTTAAACTGTTTATTCTTGGTAGCACGAACAAATCCAGCCATTTTGCTATATTCTTCGCAGAGACCTTTAATATGGTTCCAGCGTTCATCGTTAGGAACGCCACCTTCTGCAATGTGGCGAGCATATACGCGAGCCAGACCGGGGCGAGTAGTGGGAGCCAAGAAACGTTCCCCATCTACGTTTTCAAGATAGATTTTGGCAACGTTGCGATAACGCTGTTCGCCTTCTTCAAGAGCACGGTTATGTTGCAAGACAATCTTTACATTAGGAACAGCATCGTTGTATGATGCTTTTTTACCCATTGAGTAATATCCCTCTTCCACCTTTTCTTTACCGTAATTTTTGCAACCCTTTATATGGGGAATGGAAGATTTGGCTAAAGAATCACAGCAGTCTCGCATGCCTTTTCCGTATTTGCCTTCGCCTAATTTCTTTTTCATCTTGTAATATTCTCGCTGTTTCATATCGTCACCAAGACGGTCTTTGTTTGACAATTCAAAACTCATCTGTTTACGCTGTGCCCACTGTTTTAAAAGTTTAAGAAAACCCGTCCATGTATCATCATAGTCAAGCCCCGGTGTTTCTACATCAGGACTATCTTCTTGTTCTTCATCATAATACACGATCAGTGTTTGGGCATCATCAATGCTTACCCAAACTTTACCATAATCTTCGTCATTTTTGATAAAATTAAATTCAATAACGTCCGCATCTTGCGAAGCATTGACGCGCTGATTTTTGTAGTTAAGGGGTGTAGGTTTATAACCTCTTACTTTGAGAAGGTCATATAACTTATGATTGAATGAGGAGTTGTCAATGTTTGCCATAGGACTATTTATGCTTACGGTGATAAATATAATTGTAGTTCACGAGATTGCAGTCCCTAACTACTCTAACGCTATCGAGGAGCATCAGCTATGACTATTTATTCACCTAACAGCCATCGTAAAATCTACATAGAGCATTATGGTCCCATTCCTAAAGATGAGGATGGTCGCACTTATGAAATACACCACATTGATGGAGATCATTCTAACAACGATCCAGCTAACCTAAAATGCGTATCAATACAAGAGCATTATGATATTCATTATTACCAAGGTGACTGGGGTGCTTGTTTTGCAATGGCAAAACGAATGGAGTTATCACCTGAAGAAACGGCAGAGTTATCCAGAAAATGTCAAAATAAGTTAGTCAAAGCCGGAACTCATCATTGGTTAGGACCTGATTTCAACCTGAGGCGAATAGCAGCAGGCACTCACCCGTTCGGAGACCTAGAATGGCAGAATAAAAAAGCCAAAGAGTTAGTAAAGAATGGTAAGCACAATTTTTTGGGAGGAAAGATACAAAGCCGAAACAATAAGAAACGATTAGCTAATGGAACCCACCCATCACAGATTATGATGACATGTCCGTATTGCGAAAAAACAATGGGTAGCAATAATTATGCGAAATATCACGGAGATAAGTGTCTATCACGACCAGAAAACGCCAATGTCGTTCGCACTAATAATCCCACTTACCCAGAATGGAAATGTGAGTGTTGCGATAAGGAAGGCAAAGGCATACACAATTATAGACGATGGCACGGAGATAATTGTAAACTAACCGAGAACCGCAAAAAAAGGTAAGGGCAGTACAATTTCGTCATGGTCTCTGATTTGTGCTTCAAGATCACCGTGATAATCTGCCAATAAAGTCATGATTCTAACCGCCAATAAAGAAGACATCACAAGGTCATCGTGTTCTCCCACTTTTGCTGCATAACTTCCACCGTGTGCCACAAACGTCTTAAGTTCACTGATCAACGGTCTACTGTATATCTTCATTCTTTTTGATTCAAGAAGTGTCTTAAACTTTGCACATGCAGAAAGTTTTACCTTGTTAGTAGTATTAAAACCTCTACGTTTTTTACCCGGCTCACTCATGAATATACCCGGAATATTTGATTCACCATATTCATTTAATGAAATAATAGCAGCTTCACCAATTGAATTGTTTTCTATAGAATAATAGACGTTATTTGGCTCGTTTGTTATGTCTACAATGTATTTTGTAATCTGTGCGAGCAATTTTATCTGATTTGGAATATCAGTTTTGTTGTGTTTCCACTCACCAATCTGAGTGGTGGTAGATGCTTCAAATATTTGAATTGCTGCTGGGTCTCCGCCCGTCCCTAACGAAGGATCAAGGGCAGCAACATATAACATTCCCTTCTTCGGTTTTTGATACCAACGAACCTGCCCCATACGAGAAACTGGTTCAATTCCAGAAAGATCAATAAGCGTGTTTGGGTTAATCAGGGTTTCATCTGCGATGATGAATTCTGTTAAAATTTCGCGACGGAAACGGTCTTCACCAAGTTTTGCTCGCATTTCTGCTTCATATTCAGGGCCGCGTTCTGGATGCTCATCCCATGTTGATTTAAATGCTTTAAAACCATTGAAACCAACATCTGTGGTATTACCAAACTCATCTTCTGTTTTGTTTGCACCTTTCCAAATAAGAGCGAACTGATCTTCGTCTGAGTTTGGTGTAGATGTAATAATACATTTACCGCCAGTTGACAAGGTAGGAGTAATAGAAGTCCAGAACTCAGTGGCGATAGATGGTCTAACGAACGCAAATTCGTCCATATACAACAAGGAGATAGACATACCACGACCTGTATTTTCAGTTGTAGTAGCAGAAACAATACGAGAACCATTCTCAAAATCAATAGAACCCTTGTTATAGGTTGTCACGCCTGCTTTGATATGGTCTGGACAATTTTCATAGGCATACCGAATACGAGTCATGATTTCCTGTGCGCCTGCATATTTGTGTGCTGCGATCAGAACGGTTGAATCAGGAATGAACATTGCATACCACAACAGGTATCCTGCTGCTGAGGTGCTTTTGCCGGTCTGGCGCGGCATCAGTGATATACTGGAACGATATGTGTGATATACTTCTATAAGTCTTTTCTGAAAATCCCATGGGCGATAGTGCATAGCGCCTTTTGTAGGGTGCTGAATCATGAAGAAGTTTGACATGAAATATAGATATCCGTTTACTGGATCGCAGCATTTCAGGAACTCTTGCAGTTCTTTGTCGTTTTTAAATACCGTTTTCTGGTATGGTGTTTTTATGAGAGAAGGTGTATTTGCCATAGTATAATTATTTAGTTTTGTGTGTTACTTTTTTGAGAAAGGGTCTTCGCCTGTCAAATGCGGTTTAGCAAACATCACTTTAAACCATTCAGGATCACCCGGTTTTATGTTGTTTTCGCGCATATATTGTTGTTTCTTGGCGTTCAGTGCGGTATCAATTTCTGCTGTAGTTTCACCAGTAATCTTTCCCCCACCACTAAGCCGTTTCAATTCATCAAGTGACATGTCTTTTTCAGGCAGTGGCTTAAGATTACGCATATTTTGGTGTGCGTTCATCAGTTTAGCTTGTTGAAATGGATCAAACATCATACGTAACTCGCCTGAACGTATGTATTCGCGGCGGTGCCATCTACACAAGAGTAAGTAAGAATTACTGCTTGATTGGCACCATACAATGCGCCGGGACCATGACCAGTAATAGTCGTGGTGCCAGTGGTGCTATTATTAGCATCAGATACGCCCATCGCAATGTTTCTACCATTGCCGCCCATTCTAACGATTAGCTTAACTATTGATCCTGCGGTAAAGTTAGCAAGTGTAACTGTAGTATCACCAGTAGGAACATACCATAATACTATACTATCAGAATTAAAATTAATAGTTTGTGTAGTTCCACCAGTTACTGATCTTACACCACCATCATTGAATGCAATTCTCGGAGTAGTTATTACTCCATTCGCAGAGATATTTAGATTGCTGGTTGTTGTATTTCCGGTTACTGTCGCATTTCCAGTAACTGCAAGTGTGCCAACGTTAGCAATACCCACTGTAGTTAAATTACCCCCAGTGATGTTACTGGTTGCAACTATTAAACCAGAAGTTCCAAGATTTCCGACATTTGCATTTCCAGTAACCGCAAGTGAAGTTAAGTTACCTACCGATGTGATATTTGGCTGCGCATTGGTTGTAACTGTTCCTGCTGTCGTTGCAGAGGTGGCACTTGATGCTGTTCCCGCGCTTGAGGCATATGTTGCGTTAGCCACAATACCAATAACATTTGCTCCTGTTACTGAGTTTGCGACACTGGCGTAAGTGGAATTGAATGCATTCAGTGCATTTGGAACATTCCCAGTAACATTTGCACCAGCAACCGTATTTGCGGTTGCTGCGAGAGTTGCAAATCCAGCATTTGTTGCGTAGGTTGCATTTGCTACCGTTCCTGTGACGTTGGCACCAGCAACCGTATTTGCGGTTGCTGCGAGAGTTGCAAATCCAGCACTTGTTGCGTAGGTTGCATTTGCTACCGTTCCTGTGACGTTGGCACCATTAATTGCACTTAATCCTGCGCCAGCGCCAGATAGATTTCCGGCAGAAAGATTGCCCGTTACCGCGAGAGTGGTAAGATTACCAACAGATGTGATATTTGGTTGTGCACCTGTAGTTACGGTTCCTGCAGTTGTTGCAGCACCAGTAAGATTACCAGTGAATGTCGTTGCAGTTACGGCTACCAGCCCAGCCAAAGCATTTGCAGTTGATCCCAAACTGATCGTAGTATTACCAATGATAATATTACTATTTGCAAGTTTAGCATTAGTCAGACTGCCAGAATTTAGTGCAACAGTAACATCGTTACTCGCAAGGGTAACTGCCCCAGTGCGTGTATTGAATGATTGAACGGGAGCGGCAGCGGCTGCCCCAGTTGAATTTACATAGCCATTAGGGTTAGTTGCACCGTTATATGGAGTATATCCTAATGCTGTAGTAACATCGCCACTTGAAAGAGTCACCGCTCCTGTTCGTGTATTAAACGACGCCACCACTGAGCCAGACCCCGGAATACGGTCCCACGTTGAACCGTTGTAAATTACATAGTCGCCTGCATAAAAAGTAACTGGACCATCACCAATATTCTGTATCCCACCATTACTTACACTATATTCCCAACCAGCAAGAACTCCGGTTGGTAAATTTGGACCTAATGTCGGTGTATTGAGATACGCATCCCATGCACCAATATATACCACGGCTCCAGCAGGTAACTGAGAAGTCGGAACTTTTCCTGAACTATTTAGTGAAGCAACGCCGTTTCCAACACCGATATAACTTAGTGGAATGGCGGCAGTATTTTGACTTGTTCCGTCATTAAATGTTACACCATTGCTACTGAATACCAATTGTTTAGATATAACGTTTGAACCAATTGGTATTGTCCAAACTTCAATGCGAGCACCTTGATTCGTTGCTGTTTGATTTTCACTGGCAACGATGTCAAAACGCGCAATGCCTGCGGCAGGAAAAACATTTGCAGAATTATAGGCACTGCCAGCAAAACGGGCCACAAGTTCATTGCTGTTTACTGGAGTTGGTGATGAACTCGTTCCGTCATATCTGCGACCAACAAACAACGAATAATTATTTGCAGCATCATTATGTATCTTACTTGCTGTTCCGGGCTGTCCAGTGATGTGTAGCATTGATCCCGATGATGCTGGTGGGACATAATTTCCATCGGATGACCCAATAATACTTACTGCTCCAGTATTTGAATCAAACGTGGGAGTTAGAATCTGGACTTCACCAATGCTATTGACTTGAAACGAAGGTTTAGGATTAGTTGTAGTATAAATATTAAATTCATTGGTATTAAAAATAATACCAGCATTAGTTCCGGCTGTTGCGATAGTAAGTGAATTGTTTGCTACAATATCATATATTTGATCACTACTTAGTAAAATATTACCAATTCTTAGTGACCCATTTACTGTCGCATTTCCAGAAATTCCTACCGTTCCTATAAGGTTACTTGTTCCGTTTGCTGTAAAGTTACCGATAGACTGAACAGTTCCAGCCATAATAACATTACCGACAAGGTTACTTGTTCCGTTTGCTGTAAAGTTACCGATAGACTGAACAGTTCCAGACATAATAACATTACCGACAAGGTTACTTGTTCCGTTTGCTGTAAGGGTCCCGGTTACCTGAATATTATTTTGCAATAAAACGTTTCCGCTTAAGTTAGTGGTTCCGTTTGCAATAAAGTTACCGATAGACTGAACAGTTCCAGACATAATAACATTACCGACAAGGTTACTTGTTCCGTTTGCTGTAAGATTTCCTAATATACCAACCGCGCCGGACATCAGTACGATATTTGATAAACTTACTAATCCATTTGCATTAAGATTACCAAGCACCGTAGCATTACCTGACATAGTTACATTACCTATGAGTATGCTTGTGCCATTCGCAGTTAATCCGCCAGCAATCTGTAAATTGCCTCCTATATTGGCGGGTCCAGCAAAATTACTGCCGGTGTTAGTTAGAACCAATACGTTTGAAATGCCGGTAGTACTAAATTGCACACTGCCATTTGGAGTAATAAACATACCGCTATTGCCGTTAGTGATCGCTCCTGTTGAAATGCCAGCAACATTACCAATATAAAGAATATTATTGAGTACATTCAATTCAGCACTATTGTTTACGTTTGCAATATCCTGAATAAAGATCGCGTTTGGTCCCAAATACATATTGCCCCATTTATTGGTAGGAGTACCTAAAGAAAAAGTACTCGGCGTTGATGGAACAAAATTGCCATTGGTAACTGTTGGGGGCGTATATAAGACATTATTAGTAAAGTCGTATGTTAACTGATAGCTTCCTGCAAAACTACCTGTACTATTATATTGAATTTGGGTATTGCTTCCGCCGATTGAGGCGTTACCGGCGATGCCTACGGGCTGTCCACCCGGAGTGCTACCATCACTGTGATAGAATGCATTAGTATCTGGATTCCACCAAATACGATCCTGCTCCCCCACATAATTTGCTGAGTTAGCGTTATTGTCTCTGCTTGTGAATAATTTCTGAATAAAACCGCTCAAGGTAATCTCCTTAAACGTCTAATGGCTCATCGTCACCCAATGCGTCTAACACGACTGGATTGATGCCTGCATTGCGTCTGATGGCTGCGAGTTCATTATAACAATGTTGTTCTTCATCTTCTGGCTCATCACCATCATCATAAATGCTATCAACACCAGTTGCTTTTTTTAACAATTCCAGTTTTAACTGCAGCGGTGGGACAAAAACATCATCCGGCTGCTGAGACAAGCCACTGTCTCCTTCACATCCACAACTTTCCGATTCACCACTCTCAGGTTTATAATCCACATTAGACGCTTCTGGATCGGACATATCAGGTGCGACACCATCATATTTGGCGTCAAGCATATCTGCAAATTTTCTCAATAGTTCACTTGGACTCATATCTAACTCCGTATGTTGTATTTATGCTTCACATAACAAATCACCCGCAAGTGCGGGTGACTGTTTAGATTAAAAATATTTGTAATAAACTCACTTTACATCAAGTGGTCTTGCTTTTTTAGCAACAATACAGTAATATTTTTCTGATACTGATTTTAATTCTTCTTTGCCATCTTCTGTTGTGACTGGAACACTAATATCAAAATCAAGATTGTTGAATTTTTCAATATCAAATCCAGTGCGAAGTAAAAGTGCTGCCCACTGATTAGCACCAAGAATGCTATAGTGATTTAAATTATATTCATGTCTACGTTCACAGTCCGGAGCAGGCAATTCAATATAAATTTTTGACCCTTGCTTTAATATGCGATTGTATTCCATAAGAGTAAAAATTGGATAAGGAGAATGTTCAAGTGACTGACGGGCAAAGATAAAATCTACCGACTCATCATAATAGCCGTCTTTCTGTGGAATGAAGGACATGTCGTATTGTTTAATGGTATGACCATTGTCTTCACATGCTTTGATGTCTTCTGGTGAAATGCAGATACCTGTCAGGTCCGTATATCCTCGGTCACGCATCGTATCAAGGAAATACCCAACGCCACATCCCATATCAAGAATCTTAGCATCCTTTGGAAGTTCCATAGGATCAATATAGGTTTCCACTACCTGTTCGGTAAGTTGTTTGTGAAACTGGCTTGGACCTTCATCATATACATGTTGGTTCATAATATGTTCGTAATAGAACATGAGTTTAACGGCGTCAAAGATTTGTTTTGTGTCAATGTTGTTCATGCAATTACTTATGCAAGTTTCAAGCAATGATTATTTTTTTCTATAATCTTTAGTTTTTCTTGTTGGACTTATTTTATTGGTGTCTTCTCGTTCAGTGCTCTTAGATTGTGCCCATTTACGTCCTGAATTGTCACCTATTTGTTTAGCTGCAAAGTCAAGCATTTTCTGTTCAGCATCTGTATAAGCATGAAACATCGGATTTCCACCGATAAAATTTGATGGAGGTGTGGGAAAATCAGGAGCGCCTGCCAACGCAATACCCATTCTCCAATGATTATATAATTGACCATTATTCATATTCTGATTGTCAAATGTGGTCACGGCTCCCATGCTATTACCAAAAGACTTTTCATCTAAAGTAAGTTCAGTGGATTCAGTTATGAACTCATGTGCTCTCATTATTTTTTATAACTTTTTACTTGTCTAACTGGACTTACTTTATTAGTATCCGTAAGTTCACCTGATTTTCTGGTTGTCAAGTGATTTGCATTTGCCTCAGAACCAAACGCCTTTTCGGCTTGATTAATTATTGCTTCTTCTTCATCCGTATATCCCACGGTGAGTAATGCCTGTCCGCTGGGACCATATTTGTCTGGAACGTGATCATATGAATTTTTACCATCTGCTCCCGCCAAGAAGTGCGCGCCAAATCTCCAAGGAGCATAAGGGCTACTGTTATCTAAGTTAGGGTGACTTCGCATATTAGGAGTTGCAGCAACATGCGCTGATGGCATCTTAGAATCTTCTGTGATGAATTCCCACGCTCTCATAAATTATTCTTTCTTTGTAATACTTATTTATCAGAACGATGTTTCATTCCATTGGAACTAAATGGCGGATTACCTTTTGTGTTCTGCCACAAAGCACGATTACTTAATATTTCTACCCAGCAGTTTCTTTGTGGCTTGTTAAGATTCCAAAAATCAAATTCAATATGGCTTGAGATTGGACGACAATATAATGTTCTTTCACTTGGAATGATCATTTCTTGCGCTGTAGTTCGCATTTTTTTGCGTTCTGTGTTGGTTCTCATAACATTAAGTTGCGGATGATCAACATAAACTTGACACATGCCATTTACCATTGCTGTCGGATTATCAGCCTTCATAACAATAATTTCTGCTTGAGCCATTCTGGCTTCGCTGCTAATTCTACTCAGAGTTTCAGATTCATCATCAGGATTGCGTTGATATCCTGCCCAAGGTAACCATACTCCATGATTGGTTCTTGCTACGGTCTCATTTTGATCAATTTTTCTGCAAACATAATGATATTCACCATCTTTTTTGCAAGCCTCTAAAAGAAACAAGTTATCGCGATCATAGATAATGGTATTGCCAGTCAACTCGTTTTCAATTGATCTTTTGGCTGCATAGACGGCATTATCTTGGAGAAGAGCATCTGAAATTTTTATACCATCAGGGCTGCGTTCTTTTTTGGTTTTGGTAATTTCTTTTTCGTCATCCTGAATCATCAGACTGGCGCTCAAAATCGCAACACCGCTACTATTGAATCCTTCTTTATATCCAGTAACTTCGTCACAAAATAAAAGTCTTTCAAGACCGTCCTTTTCATATACCTCAAATCCAATTTGAGGCACGTAATTTCTGTCACGGTTTTTTACACCGACCCACCCTTTTCCATCAAAATATTTTGCGATAATAACACACACGATTATTGACTTACCGATTGTGTTGTAGTAATGTTTATGCTATTTTCAGTTTCTATTACGGAATTTGCATATCCATCAAGTTCAATATCAAGTCCCGGAGGGTTTATGCCATTCCACATAATCTGTGATGAAATAAAGTGGTCTAAAAGAATCGTATTATTTACCAATGGAGTTACTAATATCTGAACATTTCCTGCGACTATATTCATATCATAGGTGGATACTGCATTACCAAAAAACGTAGTTCCAAAACCAGTAAACGCCACCTGAGTTCCATCATTACTGAGTTGTGCGGAAAGCTGGATATTTTGACTATCGCTGGTTGCAGGATTGCTTGAACGGATATAAAATTCACCTTGAGTGAATGCGTTGGCAGGTGTCTGAAAGATTACTTGCCCCGAGACATTACTGGTTGTTGTTGCATTATTAGTGTTTACAAATGTTGCAAATAGATTGGAAAAATTGTTATTGACTTTTCCGAAGGCAACACGCAGTGGATCACCTTGCTGGTCATTTGGTGCTGCACCAATATTAATAATCTGTTGAGTAGCCATATAACTCTTTCATGTTATGGACTATTTATCAGAGACTTAATTATTTGGTGGCGTTTTCAAATATCTTTTTTTGTGAAGTATACCATTCATTCCATGAGTCAACCTGTGCGGCGCATTCATGATACTTAACATAATTGTTGGCAACTGCTGTCATCATGTCACTAAGTTTTGGATCATCTTTTTTAAGAGTGCCCAGTTGTGGGCATGGCTGTCTTAAGACAGGAGGGACATCAGGAAATTTAGCCGTTACAGGAACTGTAGTTACACAGGCACCAAGTAAACAAAATAATGGAAGTGTCATTACTTTTTTCATTTAGTATCTCCCGTTATCATAGCTGCTCTATTATGAAGCTCAACAACTTCCGGTGGAATTTTACATTCGTTATCCATTTTAACAGCATCTGCTTTAATTTCATGAATTATGACATCACCTTTTTCATGGATGATTTTGGTCTTAGTTAAAATTTTGGTTTCTATTTGAGTATTTGCCTGCTTGGATTCTACTTTAGCTTGTGCCAATTTTGCTTCTAAATGCTTTGACTCTGCTGCGATCTTCTCTTTGTATGTCTCTTCACCTTGGTAATAAATTGCAAATCCAAGCGCAACAGAGCCAAGAATACTTACTGGGAATTTAAACAATCGGGTGTTACGAGTAAATCCCATAACAAAGGACGCAATATGCAATAAAATTCCTATTGTTAAGAGTAGGTGGATAATCCACTTAATAATAAGTCCGAATAAAAATGAAAACATAGTAACATTATTTATACTATGTTTTCATTTTTTCACATGGAGTATTTCAAATAATGTTCGGCAACAAGAATCATTGCCTTGGCTTGTTCTTTATTTTTTGGAAGAGGAATGTGTGTTCCGTCTTCATAACGACTTGCCGTTTCAAGCAGGGGTGCAATATCGTTATCAAAAATTTGGGACATGTCGCGCCACAGCGCATTAGCTTCTGCTTCTGTCATACCAGATGAAAGAAAATATAGTCGTTCATCCTCAGAAATTCTGAGACCAAAATCATGACGATAGGTAAGACACATGTTATTGATGATTCGTTCTCTGTTCATGCTTTTGCTCTCATATATCTACAAAGATAGTATCCATCTACTCCTGCAGGGACAGTTTCTAGTAAAATATTAGATGACTTAGTTTCAGTATGATGTTCTTTCCGAATCCACGTTTCAATTTTCGGTCTATTCTCCGGTGGCATCCGACTTGTAATGTATCGAATACCTTTTTCTTTATGTGTTTCCCAAAGAGTAATGAAATCTTCATTCAAAAATGTGTTCATACCGCCATCTCCGCTTTGATAGTCCCATGACATTTGTAATTGTCCAAGTCAATCGTTTCTAGTGTGAAGTCATTGATGTTTTTGATATTTGGGTTCAACCACAACGTAGGCAGAGGATATGACTCACGCGTCAACTGTTCCTTTACTTGATCAATGTGATTGCTGTAGATGTGTGTATCTCCAGTAGAGATAATCAATTCTCCTACATCCAAATCACAAACATGAGCGATCATATGCGTGAGTAATGCATAGCTTGCAATGTTGAATGGCAATCCCAAAAATACATCAACTGATCTTTGGTACATGTGGCAACTAAGTTTCCCATTACTTACATAAAACTGTGCCAGAACATGACAGGGTGGGAGAGCCATTTGATCAAGTTCGTCCACATTCCAAGCATTAATGATATGTCTACGTCCATTTGGGTCATTCTTGATTCCACTAATCAGTTTTGCAACTTGATCTGTTCCTCTCCAGTTTCTCCACTGAACCCCATATATTCTTCCCAAATCTCCGGGGAATTCTGATTTAGGTTTCCAATAAGCTGCTTCAGCATTTCCTGTCCAGATCGTATTACGTTCTGAATCTCTTGTTCCGTATAGAATTTCACATAACCGTCGCTCATCGTTACTTCCTTCTAAAAACCATATTAATTCACTTTTAACTGCTTTCCATGCTAATTTCTTAGTGGTTACAGCAGGGAATTCTTTTGATAAATCAAATCGTAATTGACGACCGAATACACTAATAGTGCCTACTCCGGTACGATCATTTTTATGTTCACCATTGTCAAGAATGTCTTGCAAAAGGTCTAGGTATTGTTTCATTTTCTATTCCATATTTGATATTCATGATCAGGAAATACTTCATTGTATCTCCTTACAAAATTATTCTCCAAGTATACCAAATCTATAAAGGTATCGCAAGTATATTCGGTAAATGTTTTTGTAAGATGAACTTCATGGATGTTATTCCAACAACTTTCAATAAGTTTCGCGCCACCGATAATCCAATAGAAATCGTAAACATTGAATTTTACATCAGTCATATGGATTACATTATTATATTCTATTTCCAGTGGCTTGGACGATACTACAATGTTTATGCGATTCGGAAGTGGTTTTATGGGAAGACTATCCCACGTATTTCTTCCCATAACAACCGGCTGTCCATCAGTAAGTCGTTTAAACCTTGGCAAATCGCCTTGGATTTTACTCCAAGGCAATCTGTTTTCGTAACCAATGCCGCCATTGGGATCGGATGCTAATATTAACTTCATAATCTACTTAATAACTTATCAGTTTCTGGTTGAACAACTTCTGCAATGCTTTCTACATTGAGAATGAACTCAATGCCTATGACCAAATCATCAAGTCCATCAAGTTTACGACTAATAAACTCTTCTATTTGATCTGGCTCAAGTCCTTGATTTAGTAACTTTGCAATATTGATAGTATTTTGTCGCCGCCCCTCAAGTCTCAAAATTAACTTTTTAATGAACTCTACTGGAATCTTTTGTTTATCTACATCTTCCAGTAATCGTTCCCACTTCTGAATGAACTCAGGTGACATAATCTATGACGCCTTATGCAACTACAGGAGTTTTCTTGGGACGACCGCGAGTCTTCTTTTCAAGTGCATTGACCGATAGCATTGAAACTGGCTTAGATGGTGCCAATGCATCTGCTTCAGCAAGCAGCCGCTGTGCTTCTGCAAGAAGTCCATTTGCTTCATTACTCATACGCTGTGCCTGTGAACGAAGATTATTTGCAATCATATTATCGCCCAATGCATCGTCAGATGACGCGGTAACCGGTGGACGATTTGTGACTGCATCTACGTCTCCGCGCATTCTGCGAGCAACTTCTGCGGGGTCTTGAATTCCACGCTGCCCATCAAGTTCGGCCATTCTCTTAACGGCATCTTCCCCAGCCTTCATCTCATCAAGAATTTTGTTGAGTTCACTCAACTTGATTTTTACGTTTGGTGCTGGGGTCATTACGATCAATTCAGTCTGTACCTTCTTTAACATACCTTCGGTATGGAGGCGCTGTAGAATGGCATGACCATCTCTTGTATACGAACGATTTAGTGCATCGGCTAAGTTTTCACTGTTCTGACCGATATCGCTTTCAATACACTTGATAAGTGGATCGTGGATATTCTGTCCCATAATTTCAGTATAAACTACCAGTGCCATGTGAGGTTCGCCTGGCACTTCACGGAATACGACTGCTACTTTTCTGTCTCCATGACGACCAACGTGTCTCAAAAAACTCATATTTTTGTCTCCTTATTATGACATAGGTATTTAACAAGGAAATTTACATCAGAATATTTTTAAGACCATTTCATTGTAATGTAGGGCATCAGTGATTCGTGCACGTTGTATCGTGGAAAATAATATCTAATCATGACCACCTCAATATGAACATGGTTAAATTCTTTTCTTCTTCAAACTCGGCCCATACATCAAGTCCTTCAATAACACACTTTGCTCCGGAATTTTTTATTATATCATAGAGTGCATAATTGTATTTTAAGCTATCACGTGGTTCGGTTATGGAATCAATTAAATTTTTATATATGGGCTTAATTGTATAGCCATCAATGAGATTGATACGAACTGTCATGACCATCTCAGAAGGAACCAAGATTCCAACTCGGGGCTTAGGATATAACGTCGACGAAACCCATTATCATCTGCATAACCATGTTTCTGGAAACATGGTGCACCATGTTTCCACATACGGAGTGGGTGAGACTCAATCCAATCAGTAGTATCACCTACTATCATAGAATACATATTCCACCCAATTGGCTGATAAATACCAAGCCATACCCATGGCATCAATTTTCTTGAATACTCATGCAAATTTGAGTTCATAAAATACCGCTTCCTCTGGGTCTTCAAACGCCGGAAATGAGGCACCATGAGTGCCTCCTGATATCAGGGAAAACCTTCCTACCAGTTTTTCGGTGATCCATGCATATGATTCAGCATTTATAGGCGTGTTGGAACGAACAAAATGATTGGGCATGAAGTTCAGTTCTCTTTCCAAAAACCACTGACTTAAGTTTAGATCATCTATCGTTTTCATTATCTTTTACCAATGCATAAAGAATTTCCAACTTTTCAAGTGCGTCCATGAGAGTCGGGTTAGTCTCAGCAAGACGGATAATACGCATCATTCGCTGAGAACGCATAGCAAGTTGCATTTCCTTTTCCAATTTCTGATCCTCTGAATGTAGTTGTTGAGTTGAAGAAGCAAAACCCCGTGTGTAAATAGTTTTGCCCCCGTCAGGTGATTCAAAAACCATCTGACGGGAGACATCAACTTGCATTATTTCTGTTTTTGGCTTCACAGACTTATTACTTACGATGATCATCGTAAAGAGCAAACACCCCGAAAGGAGGGTTCGGGTTAGGATCGCCGTGAATGATCCAAGTAGTGTCGCAGTAGTCAGGCGTTCCCCAGCTACCACAAGGATACCCGTCAGTAAACACGATCAGACGATTGGGAACCCTGCCTGCTTCTTTGAGGTCATTGAAAATGCAGTCAAAGTCGGTACCACCACCACCATGGAGTTGATATTCTTCAAGGTTTTCCATGTTTTCAGAAGAAAATTCCTGTGTGTTGTAGCACCGCGTGTCAAAGCAAGTAACACGAAGATTGTACCCATCAAATGCATCCATCATGCCACCAACTTCTGAGAGGAAAGCCATACCTTGCTTGTTGGAGATTGAACCGGACATGTCAATATAAATATCAACATCAATTTCCTCACCAGGGTTCATGCCAGGCATGATTGCGTCCATATGCCACGAACGGCGAGAAGGACGCATCCAAGTATAATCAGACTTGATTGCAGAGGTAAGATTGGTCTGGATCAGTTCCCGCCAAGGCATAACAGGGTCAGTGAGGCTTTTGATCATGATTTCAACGCCCTTAGGAATACTACCAGCCTCAGCCGTAGAAGCAGCATTGAGAATTGCCTGCTTCATTTCTTGGCGGATTTCTTCCTTTTCAGCCTCGGAAAGGTTAGGACGACCCTTACCCTTCTTGTTGCCATCTTTGCTTTCGCCATCATCACCATCGCCATCACCATCATCACCATCGCCATCAATGTGATCGTCAATCATCTTGTCCAGAAGATCGTCAATGTTGATATATTGGACGTTCTTCATCAGATCGTCATAGATCGCCTCAACCGCCCAGTTTTCGTACTTGGTGTCATAGAGACATGGAACAGTGGTGATGAAATCACCGACCTTGTGACGCTTCAAGTCAGCATTGACCGCATAGTCAGCCGCGATGTTCCAGAATTCCGGATCACGGTTGTCACGGCGTCCAAGGTGATCATACACCACGTGCAGGACTTCATGTCCGACAAGAAATTCAACTTCCTTAGTCTTGAGCATCTGAATGAAGCGAGAGTTGTAATAGAACCGGCGACCATCGGTGGCCGCAGTGGTCAGCCACTCATCAGCATTGATGAGTTGAAGGCGAGTAGCAAGGTTGCCGAAGAAAGCATGACGCAGCAAAAGCCCGATACGTGCGGTAACCAAGCGTTCGCGAGCAAGATGGTCAATCTTAGGATCGGTAGGACCCACGAGTTTATCAAACTTGTTGCTACGCGAACGCTTGGACTTCTTGGGGGCAGTGGTATTGGTAGTCATGTTAGAAACCTTTCGTTGTTGATGTGCTGACTTTAACGCAGATGTACTGTCATGTCAAGCATAAATCACCTGATCCATTTATAATACATATCAAAATCTTTATTTTTCATATAATGGATCGCTCCCTTTTTATAGGGAACCGGGGCATAAGTAACAAATTGTAAAAGAATTACATCCTGTTGCAAAATTTTAGAAGCATCTGAGTGAGGATATCCATAAATCTTGCGAATGTCCTGAGGACGAAACTCAATATCATATGGTGCCGCTTTAATTGCTTCTACCATATCGCGTTGGTGATCAGTGAGCTTCACGTGTAAATCCTTTTAAAAGAGAAGAGTTAGTTGGCTTTTGGACTATGCTTAACGCGAAGCAAATCGTGTACAATGGGACCATATCGTTCATGAAACTTTTCCATCATCCGAGAATTAGGATCAACATACGGAAAGTTGTCAGATCGGAACATGAACCAAGTTACCAAAATTGGCAAAAGTCGCTCATCAATTTTTTCTGCTGCCCGAGAAAGTTCATCGGACATAATATTACTGACGAAATAGGGGCGGAGTTGTTTTGCACTGTCTGGATCAGGTTCAGCAAACTCAGCAAAAACAAAGTCCATCACACTATCCCAGTATTCAGAAGCATTGTTTTGTTCCACTACTGCGATAGCAAGATTTACTAAAGTATTTATTTTGTCGCTCATGTTGCATAATCCTTATAAAAAAGGGGGAAGATTGTCTCAAACCTTCCCCCATGGAGCCGCTGGCTTAGTTACCAGCTTCTACGATGTACTTGCCATACTTCTTGTGGAAGTCATTGAAGTTAGTCAACTGCGAAGGCTCAATCGGAAGTTTGTAGGTCTTCAGAGCGATCTTTGCACCCATAACCACCAATTCAGTCTCAAAGTTCTTCATGATAAACTCAAAGAAGTTGTCAGCCATCTTGTGGAAACCCTTGTTATCCACGGTCTTGTTTGCCAGAGCATCACGAAGTTCGTAGCACATGGAAATCGTCAGCGAGTACATTGCCGAAATTTCCTTGACCGCCAATTCAGTGACCTTGCCCGAGAGGATATCGGCAGGGTTAGGCATGCGACCGGCAACCTTACGGTGTGCCATGAACTTGGTAGCAAGACCGTCACCGATGGAACCGGCAACCAGAGTAAACAGCGTATCGTTGTCAACCGTTTCATCGCTCAGAAGATCGCTGACGAAGCACCACGAACGCGGAGTTGCGAAGGCGCGGCTGGAACCCTTGGCGTCAAAGTCATAACCGTCCTGTTTGGAGAACGAGAGATAACCAACAACGTCTTGGTGGATGCCCTTGTTGACTGCCCAATTCTGCCATGCAGCGAAGTCATACTTCATTTCGATGTGAACAAAACGATTGGCGAGCGGCATCGGCATGCGATAGGTAACGCCCTTGTCGCTGTCACGGTTACCGGCAGCAACGATAACCACGTTATCGGGCAACTTGTACTTACCAACGCGGCGATTGAGGATCAACTGATAACCAGCGGCCTGAACCGCAGGAGGAGCCGAGTTCATTTCGTCAAGGAACAGAACAACGATGGGATACTGGTCGCAGACTTCTTGGCTGGGAAGATCAACCGGCTCAGCCCAATCCATCTTGCCATTGTCTTTGTTATAGAAGGGAATACCGCGAATGTCGGTAGGTTCCATCTGTGCCATACGAAGATCGTACATGTAGCCGCCAAGTTCTTGGGTGACTTCTTCAACCACTTCCGACTTGCCGATACCCGGAGGACCCCAGAGGAACACAGGACGCTTTGCCTTGAATGCCGAAAGGAGAGCCTTGCGAGCCTGAATAGAATTGATAGTGAGAGTGTCAGATACGTGAGACATGTGTTTAAGCTCCATTAGGTTGTGTTAATGTAATAGAGAGTGTTTTCCGTTGTTGCTCTCTATGAACCCTGTATAGCGATGGTTCCAATTCGAGTCAACAACTATTTTCACTTTTTTGAAGTTTTTTATGCCATCAGTTGAGCAATGAGGATAAGCTGATCCAAGTGGTTGATTGCATTGATGATTTCTTTGAGTTTCTTATCCGAAGCAATGATATGTTGATTGCTACGCAGATTGCGCTCAGTTTTTGGTACACTACGAGATTTTACCTCAAGTTTGCTGAGTTCAGTGATCATCTTCTTGATGTTACCGTGCAATTTATACAAGTCTGGATTATACTCCAGCTTGAAAAGTTTCAACAACCTCTTATCAAGGTGTGACTGAGCCAAAATCGCACTATGAATGTTTTCCATAGTCTACCCTTACGATAGCATCAGGAATAAGTCAATATCTTACTTAAAGTCTAAGACGATATGGCTACCATTCCGAAACCAACAATCAGCCTGAGTACTCCATTTATCATATAATTCATCATCTACTACGCGACAATGTTCTTCAGGGCGAGCACCAAATCCACCAATTGGACAAGGATGATAGTTGACCCAGTTCACTACAATAAAACGACCTTTGAACGTGGTGAGAATGCGTTCCCAAACTTTATCAAATGCCGGTTCAGGTATATGCTCAAGGCTTTCTACCATAAGGATAGTATCAAATGTTGTTAAGTCAATTTCATCTATAAACTGGTCTATAAAACCAACCATTGGTTTAACTGGTTGAAATTGATACTGAGTTGCTGTTTCTTCATACCATCGCTCTGCACCATTTCCTGGTTCAACACTGATGACTTCAATTCCCATGTGATTGAGAACAGTTGCTACTTCTCCACGACCTCCGCCAATTTCCAAAACACGTTTGGGGTTTCTGGTAGCAAAGGTTTTCAAAAATTGCATTTGTGATTCGATATAGCGGTAATCGTTACTTTCCGCTCTACCATTTTCATCTACTTTAAATACCTCAGGAAATGAATCTTTGAGTTGTTCCCATGATATATTATGGGCATACCCTAAACCAGCCAAAGCATCTCCAAATTTAAGACTTTGACTCCTCCAACTACGTATACCATCTGAATGGGTAAAATATGTAAAATCATATAAATCGTTCATTATTATTGTCCTTTAATTTACTCTATTATACTAAGTATAATAGAGTAAGTCAACGTGTTTCTTTCATCATGTTAGGATCATTTGGAGAAAAGGAGCCACGGTTTCCGACTGCGGATTTAACCTGATTCGGATTAAAAACTACCCAAACTTCACCGGACTTTGCATTGCTGTTGTTTGGAATGATTTCATTGATAATAGCACCATCAAAGCCAAGCTTCTGTAAGGTTTTTACAAAGTGATCACCTTCTGGTCCGTCAAACAGTTCCCAGCGTTCAAACTCATCAACATAATAATATATTGACCTCAAGTCAATACCATTGTCTTTAAATCCTTGCACGGTTTCTTCGTTATCTAACATATGTGAAAGATTGTTATCTCTTAGATCAATGGGATTCTGTACTGAAAGATATACAGGCAAGATTCGTCCACTTGGCTTATATTCACCGGGGTAATCTGGTTTCTCAATGAACGATTCAGCAAACATTGGATCAACCGCAAAGAAGGAACCATGACGTTCTACTTCAAATGCCATACCCAATGCACTTGCAAAGCCTGTGCCATGAGTGTTGAACGTGTCAAAGTCTTTAGTAGTAGCATGATAGAATGTCATTGGCTTATGACCATCCCATGCATGAGTGTGCTTTAGCCAATCGTCCATTCTTTTTTGGCGATGCTGTTCATCATAGCCGGGAAACAGTTCTTCTTGTTCCTCTTCTGCTAAGAATGACTGCCATTCGTTCATCAGGCTTTCGGCAATCTTACCGTCTGCTCTAGCTTGGGGAGGGATGCCTGCTCTGGAAGTCTTGAAGCCAAATGCCTTAGCGTTCTTCTTGATCGCATCTGGCTTGACATCTATTGTTAACGCCGTGCACCATCGTGGGTCATTCTTTTCTTTTGCTGATGGGATGTATCCTGATGCTTCGTCAATATAAGGTAAACGAACATTTTTATAGCGATCAGGATCATGCGGCTTAACTTCTTGTGTCTTCTTAGGCTTTGGTTCTCTCCAACCACGTTCCCATGCTGCCGCACCTTTTCTTGCCGCAAGATTAACGTCTTGTCCTCTTGCTCGCGCTGAACGGACAAAATGGTCAATCACTTGCTGCTTGGTGGTGTAGGCTTCGTCAAGTTGTTCTTCTTGCATTTCATAGCGTTTCATGATTTCATCTGGAACATTATCATCCCATCCAACATAATAATTATCACTAATTTTATCTATCGCAGCGTCAAGACGATTTCTATAGTCGTATGGTATACCCAGTTCTTCTGCACCACTGCCGTGAATGGCCTCAGTGGCATCCCACCAGTAAGTATCACCGCTGTAATAGAGTCCACGAAGATGTTTGTGTTGTGATTTTTTAGTTAGATTATACAGAGCACGTGGTGTAGGGTTTTTCCAATGTTTTAACGAGCTTTCTTCATTGATTATTGCATCAAACTGGTGCTTCAATTCTTCAGCAAGAGTGTCTTCTTGCTCGGCAATTTCCTCTTCAATGCTTAACTTACTGCTGCGAAGTTTATCACGTAAGTTATATAGTGCATCAATGCCCTTTTGTGATCTAACTGCTTTATATGCAAGATTTTCTGGTGAGAATTCTCCGCCCTTAGATAATCCTGCCTGACGATAACGCTTGATCATATGCAACACATTATCCAGCCGCCCTAAGTCTTTTGTTTTTAAAGTAAGGTCAACCAAATCTGCTAGTTTTTGATATTTTGCTTTGGTTGCTGTCTGATCAAAGTTTGCTCTGCGTTTTACTGGATGCTTAATCCAGCGATTATTTAAAATACTATATTCACCAAGTGACACTACAGGCTCGTTGCTGTCTTGCACATATACTTCTACTGGAATGCCATGGACAGTAATATTATGAGAGTCATTATAAATTGTCTTTTTGGCTTTGAATAATTCCTGATAGACTTCATTGTCAGGAAACCGCGACATATCCACAACTATGTGTAAATCAAGATCGCTATGTTTTGTATAAGAATATGCAGCATTTGAGCCAGAAATGGTTACGTCTTTTACATTAACATCACTGATTCCAAGTTCTGACATGAAATCGTCTGCAATACTTAATAGACTATCTTTAACTTCTGGATCAAGGGTTTCGTCTATCCAAAGGTTGGGGTTAAGTTTGTCGTGAAACTTAACTGCGTCTGAAAGTTTAAATGAATGAAGTTCTTTAATGTCCATTCATATATTTATCAAGAATGTGTTGGGTTAAGATTATGAGCAGGTTGATAGCAGTTAATTATTTCCCAACGTCCATCATGGTGTTCAACTAATGCAGTCATTGATTCTACCCAGTCACCGTCATTCATATAAACAACGCCGTTGATGTTTTTAATTTCGGCAGTATGTATATGACCACAAATTACTCCATCATATCCTTTGCGTTTAGCATATTTGGAAATATTGTCTTCAAAGTGATACATGAAGTCCATCGCGCGTTTTACACGATGCTTTAGATATTTGCTTAAGGACCAGTAACCAAATCCCATTTTGTGTCTGAGCCAGTTGTATTTTGTATTGATAGCAAGCACAAAATCATATGCACCATCACCAAGAAAACTGATCCATTTGTTTACGCGAGTGATGCCATCAAACAAATCGCCATGAACTACAAGATAATGTTTACCGTCTTTACCTATATGTTCAATCTGATTGACGATTTCTACATTTCCAAATGCCAAATTAAATGCCAAATACGGGCGGAGGAATTCATCATGGTTACCCAACACGTATACAACTCTGGTGCCGCGCTTGGCATGTCCGAGAATGCGTCTGATCACATTAGTATGAGTCTGTTTCCAACGAAACTTATTCTTTTGAATTTTCCACCCATCAATAATGTCTCCGACCAGATAGAGGGTTTCGCAAGAGTTATTTTTCAAAAAACTATCAAGCTGTTCAGCTTTACAATCTTTTGTTCCGAGATGAATGTCTGAAATGCATATCGTTCTGTATGTTTTTTGTGTTTTTGTCATTTATTATGACGATCTTGGAATGTGATGGTCGTTTTCTGATACGGATAGTCGTTTAGCCATATTCTTTTGAATTTTTATGTTTGGTGGCTGTCCAGTTCCAAGATCAGCATGTGTAAACACGCCATATAACTTGATCGTTGTTGGGTTTCTTCCGGATAATTCATACACGATGGCGATATCAGGTGTAAGATGTGCCTTCACCGCTTTTTGAAGATATTGTTTATAGATTCCATTACCAGTAAATGGTTTATCATTCGTGCCATACTGTGCAAGAGGATTTGCCTCTTTGAATCGCATAAACTCTTGAATTTTTTGTAGAATGTTTGGTGTATCCTTCTGGGCACTAACCACAGAAGGAATCCACATAGAACCTTCTACAAATACTACGGAGTTATTTTGGGGTGGGTTAGAATTTGATTTTTTAGCCATTAATCTTAACAGCTTCTTCCAAACGAGCCATCATTTCGTCTCCGGTCATTGGCTTGCTCCAAGGACCATTTGCAGACTTGATGATTGCTACCACATCGTCCGTGCGGAGACCAGTATCGTTACTAGCATCAATGGCTTCAAAAAGAGCCTGTTCGCTGGGTTGGGTTACTTCATTGATACGCATGATATTATTATTTATCCTTCAGATCGTGTTATCAAACGGATATAACGTGCCTATTCTTATTGTCAAGAAAAAATAGTGGTTTTTTATTTGAAGATCATCCAATCCAACCCACCGTTGGAATCAAATCGGTCTGGTGCCGCCCCAACCTTCATGAATCATATTATGTTTCCTATATAAAATGGCCCGTTCTGTTGACGGGTGGGCCAGACCCCGGAAATCATGCTGCTAGAGCAATATCCATGGTTGAATTATCATTTGCAGATACTTCTATTTAGTCTATAATGCGACTAACCAATCAGTCTAGGCGTTCCTATTCCGTGACAATCGATCCTATATTCAGGCCCATCATAAAGAAACTAAAACATTCCGCCTTTTCGGCGTTCTTTTCTGCACCATGCAGAATATGATAAAATTTTATCCTTATTCTTTTTCTTGGCACAGTATGCCTTATACTCTTTGTCTGTTTCAACGGTAGGAAGTTTCTTTCTTCCTCCCCTATAAAACTGTCTTTTACCAGACCATGGATTAGAATATATTGTCATAGTTTCCTTATGGTGGACCTGTCGGGTACCGCCCCCGAGTCTTGTCTACCTTTATTGATAGCCATCATCAACTAATGACCTATTTATAATTCAAATCGTTGCTCTTGTCAAGAGTTTTTCCAACGTACTCATGAGAAAAACATACTCTTTTAATATGTTTGTCCTTGTGGTTCTTTTCCTTGACGGCGCGGTTGGTTATATAATCTTTTCTACCCTTACCGTTCTTTGACGTTCCTCTCCACCGTGGGGAAGAGTTTCTGTATTCACCCAATCGTGGATGCGCAGTTTTAGAAAAAAACCTACAACCTCTTGCTAAGAAGATTTCACCAATAGCATCACTTAAACGGGTCCCAAACCCAAGACCCTGATATTCCGGAAGAATTACTGTTCGGTGTCCTCTCCATGCATTCTTGAAGTTGCCATTTGGGAATGGAAGAGCGGCAGCAAATCCTACTATTTCACCATCCCAAATAGCTAACCAGCATTGTGCAGTTCTATTAAGGTTCCCGTCGAGATAGTGATGGTGGCGAAAGATAGGCCAGATTTCGGTTGAACAAGGTATGATTTCCAGTTTGATTTCGGGTCTTGGCCGAAGAGACCCCCTTCCGGTCATTTGACCGGTCATAGTATCATATACCCAATCGGGCTGTAACCATTCAATCACATCATAATGGCATGTTGCAAGAACAATGTTCTTTAGGTTATGTTTGTCAACATATCTACGAATTGCAACAGAACACGATTTAGCTACATTCCTGTCAATAACAGATGTGAACTCATCAAAGACCATACCTGATACCAATGATCTTGCGAGATTGGCGCGAAACTGTTCTCCATTTGAAAGAACATGATATGGCCTGAGCCAAGATGGAATGGTGTTTAATCCCACAGCAGACAGTCGTTCTGCAGCTTGATCTGCCGATTCAAAGTGTGAGCAGATTGCTTTAGTTTCATCCCATTCAGGCTGTTCAGTAGAACCAAACGATTTCAACAGAGATGACTTACCTGATCCAGATGGACCAACAATCAACCCGATACCATAATCTTCCGGAATACTTGGAACATTTGGAACAGTAAATGTGGTAGTCCCGTTGAACTCATAGTCAAACATAGATGATACTGCTTTAGTGATATCATCTTGAGATACAGATACCGATATATCTCTACTCGGTATCTTATCGTTCTCAAACTCAAATAGAGATGCTATACTATCGTGCATATTATTCATCTGCTATTTCAAACAGGTCCCCATATGGGTTCTGTTCTTTTTCGTATTGCTCTTTTGCATTCTGAATACGTGCTTGTGAAATCTTGATATAATCTGGATCAAGATCAATGCCAATATAGTTGAAGCCTTCAAGCATCGCAGCCTTACCTGTTGAACCAGAACCATTGAATGGATCAAGAACGGTTCCACCTTTTGGTGTGACTAAACGACACAGATACTTCATCAAGTCAGTTGGTTTCACTGTTGGGTGATTGTTCTTTTTGTTTTCTGGATGAATCCACTCATTGTCTGTGCAATCACATGGTTCAATCTGATATGCGCCACATTTGTTACATACGCGACGAATGCCGTTTCCCTTTTGATTAGATACAGCCTTTTTATCAAATCCATCAAGCCCCGAATCTCTATCGGATTTGCTGGCTTTGGCACAGTAGAAGAATCTTGCTGCTGATCCCGTGTCGCCTCGTTTCGCTGATGGAACTCTTTGATATTCACCATAGCAATTAGTATTATCATTTCCTGTATGTGATGGCTCTGTTCCTTTTACATCACCTTGTTGACCCTTACTTTCAGGAAACAATGCGACAACTTCATCACTACCATCATGAATGATATTAGCGGGGAATCTTCCCGATACTGTTGCAGTTCCAATACTTATTTGCTTAGCTCCAATACCATATGCTCCACACCCCTTAGCGTTTGGATTATCGTTGCCCCCTTCACGGGCGAGATTATTTAAATTTTCTCCACCTTTTAAATCATATGTGCGAGTCTCATTACCAACACGACAATCATTAATATTGATGCCACCAGTTCCATGCTTTAGAACGTTCTTCGCTACAGTCTTTTCAGATAGTGGCTTCCTAGCAACGCAAATAGGCTCCCATGCTGGCTTCAGTGCCGTGCCCCAGCCATCCCATTGTTTTGCTTCTTCTGTTGCTGGTGCAGTAATGTTTACTTCAGTCCGTGTCATTCCATATGAATGTGAGCCGCTTGCTGCTCCATTTTTAATGCCTACTTTCTTTTTACCCACGATTTCACGTTCCGCTGCATCTCGCAGAGGTCGCAGTTCTGAGGGAAGTTCAAGAACATCAACAAGTTTTTCCCAGTTATCTCCTGACGGTATTCTGAGACCGCTTTCCCAGTTCCAACATGCACCAGATGGGGTTCCTACTATTAGTTCGCTAATATCTTGTCTTGATAAACCCTTCTTTTCTCTTGCCGCTATCAATGCTATTCTAAACTTCTCAATAGATTCCGAAGGGGCAATGCCTTCTTTATCAATAGCCTTACCGATGTTCATAGACTTAGGAAAGCCAGAGCCATAAACCCATCCGATTTGATCGCGAATATCAAATCCAGCGTCTTCAATCGCTACTACCATTCTATGATATGTGCGAGTGCCAGAGAATGCAAGTAGATGACCACCTGGTTTCAATACTCGCATCACTTCTGACCACATTTCAACACTATATGCGATGCCAGAACTGTCCCATGATTTACCCATGAAGCCAAGTTCATACGGGGGATCAGTTACTACAGAATCTACAGAGTTGTCTTCCATAGTTTTTAATACGTCAACACAGTTGCCGTTATGCAATACAAATTTACTCACGAATTAATCATATCCTTATAGTGCTTTGACCAAAATATATCCGAAAGATGCATTAATGTCAATGATTTTCTATTACTGAACCGCATGAGTCTTTTTATGCTTGAGACTTTTCTTCGTGATCTTTGTGTAAAGTTCTTTTTGTTTTTCTACATCTTTATTGATGATTGCTTCATACAATTTCTGAATTAGGGTTTTCACTCTCATAATTAGTGTCCATAGCAAACTGTCTGGCGTGTGACGAACGTATTATACTGGTCAAAGGTGTCGTTAATCTGGCAAGTGCCGCGAAAACGATCATAGTAGGTATAAGTCGTGACTGTATGATATACCGGATAAACTGGCGGCGGGGAATACGTAGGCACTTGTGGATAAACATTTATTGGCTGTTGATGATCCGAATTAGAAATAATCACGCCAATAACCCCACCGATAATCAGTGGAGCAATAAAATCTCCGCCATGTCCACCATGAACACCATGCCAATGTTCACGTGCTTCTGAGGCTACGGGTGCAGTAGCCAATGCGATTCCGAGTAATGCTGAAATAAGCTTTTTCATATATTTTCTCCTTAACTATACTATATATGCATTTTTGTAAAAAGTCAAGGAGAAAACATAAATCTTACTGGGTGCGAGTATTTCCGTAATGGACGATTTTTCCTGCATGTTGATGGGCAGTAATTCTTCTCCAAGGATCAATTACAGTGGAATTAACCGGAAACTGCAATTCTTTCACATACTGTTCCCAGTAACCAATCAGATACACATCTGTGGATTCTCTCTTTAGATCAAGATCGCCGGTATGAATATCATAATAATTTACTGTTCCACCCAGTTCTTCAACATAGTGTCCGACAAGCATTGAAGAGGAACCATTAGTATAAGGAACATTAGGCTTATATGCCTTTCCAACAATGGTTACATTCTTTCCATATTCTAAGCAACGCTTAGCCATGTTTTCCGCCTGAACTTCTCTTGCTCGCATGATAGCATCAAACAAATCATAACCAAGACCGAGATTATCAGCCATGTAACGTAATGCAATGTTATCCCTTGGATGACAATTATGAACTACCAACCCAGTGGCTGAATTAACATAATATTGATCATCATCAGTTTCATGATTTGGCTTCACTTCCATGTTATATACAAAACCATCATATTTTACTTTAGTGATTTCGTTAATTGTCGTCTTCATAATTTTTCCTTTAATGTTTTACATTTGTCTCCATGCCATCGTTTATAGTTGCCTTTATTGGTAACAATTCCACAATGATAACATAATTCTGTTTTCCCATTTAGTATTTGATTTTGTTTTTCACGTTCTTCTACTGTCCGGTTGACATTCCACAATTTAACTGCTTCTGATATCAGTCTACCTCGAATTTCTTTTTCTTCTTCTGTCAATCTATCATGATAATTCTGTGTAGCGGCTGATAAATTATTACGATGTTTTATGCTTTCTTCTTCTGTTCTATTGGCATAGTATTCTTTTGATCCCATGGAAAGCAGTTCAGCGGTATGTTCACATATACCTTCCCACCAACCTTGGCGCATCAATTCATTCTTACGTTTTTCATCTGCTAACACTTGGCTTACTCCATTGGTTATCCAAGTTTTACCATAAGCATTATTTTTTTCTCCGGTCTCATTCCGAATATTATTCAATGACACTCTTTTACTATTTGGTGATCTCCCAATTGACCATCCTTGATCTTCCATAATATTAATCAATGATAATTTAACACACACTTCAATATCGCCTTTTGACATCCATTTGGTGCCCAGAACAGTATATCTTCCATCAGCATAACTTCTATTAAAACTCATTGGGCTGTTAACAGCATCCAATTCTTTTAGTATAATATTTTCACGTTGTCTTATGTATAATTGATCGCCTGTCTCTAATATTTCGCGAGACCATTGGTCCGGATTGGCAATAATCATTGGCTCAACTATATCACTTGAACATAGATATCCATCTTGTGGATGACAACCCTCGCGTGTGCGGGAACCAATATACCACATGCCGGTAGGTTTATATGTCCACTTATAAATGTATGCTATTGTTTTCATCAATATATTTATTATTTAATATTCATGTAAACTTATCAATGACAAACAACTTATCGGTGTGCAGCACTTCGTCAGCCCTAGTCAACATATGCACTCCATCTCGTTCAATAGGAAGTAGATGATTGTCAGTGACAATCAAATCACCAATGAAAGTGTTAAATTTGATCATCTCCCCACTGAATGGTGTTTTGGTTACCGCCTTGATTGTTTTTTGATCTGTCCTACTGCAGTCTGCGGTGGTAGATACAACCATAAACTTATCGGTTGAATTAAATTTATCATATAATTCTTCCATAGTTATCATCTCGTCATTTACTGTTACCGTAAATGATGGGAGAACACACGCGCCGCCATCGCCCATTCCTGCAGTCATATAAGCCGGTCCAGTGATACGATAATTGGAACGTGCGAGAGCACCTGTGACCACATCAACGTTGATGTTACCATTTTTCTCGGCAACATCCTGAATCATATTGACAATTCCAACTTTTGCCGAAATAAAAGTATTGTAAAAAATCTTAATTGATTCTGCCTCATCCCATGTTCCTACTTCATATCGTGGGTCATTTTGCATGAATGCCTCATAAAAATGAATCAGTTCGGCAGCATCACCTGTAATAGAACCATCTTCGGTGCCAATGATGACCATTTCTGGATTAGCCATGTCCCATTTAATAGTTCCCATTGCGATAAGATATGGGTTATAAATGAAGCGCGCATTGGTAATGCAAGGGCGCAATTGATTGCGCACTGTTCCAGGAAGGACAGTGCTAATTAATACTACTAACTGATTCTTATTAACCCATTTATTAACTTCTTTGAGAATATCCGTCACAATGGTATAATCAAAATCTTTATTAGGGAGGTGACTTGTTGGAGTTTCACCGCCATATATGGGGTTATGTGGTGTCGGTGCCGCAATGAAGATAATATCTCTTCCTGATACTGCTTCCTGAATAGTATTACACATTGGAAACGTTGGAGTTCTTAATTCTACATCATAACCGACAACATCATAATAATCTGCCATTACTTCTGCGCAGTCTTGTCCGAGTTTTCCAACTCCAATCATTGCTACTTTTTTAATTGCCATTTTTTAATTCCTGTTCAAATTTTTCAATTTCTGATTCAAGGGCGGCGCGAAAGGCAGAAGTAAGTTCATAGATTACATGGTCCTCTCCATGAAGGGCGATCATATCTTGTATTACTTCCTTATCAATTTCAAACTTCACTGATATCTTCCTTAATACTTTTTGGCGCGCTTACCTTATAAGTTCTAATGTTGGTAAGAATGTCTCTCATTTTTACTTCAATACTGTTGTCATCTGTATCAAGTGTAACCCGTGCTGCTGCTGTCGGTCCAAACACTCTAAGAATATCATTCATGATCGCATCGCAGGTTTCTTGTGAAATTTCTTCAAATAGATATTTTGTGATGATGGAATTTACAGCAGTATCCATCTGTTCATGCATATTAAAGGTCATGTTATTTTTCTCGCCCCAACATGTTTAGATGAGTATTGATCACTTCTTTATCTTTTGCCTGCTTTGTTAACATAATACTAATTTCTTTTTTTCGCAGGACTTTCCAGTCCTTTTTTTGTTTTGGAATCTTAACTACACACGGCTTGCTGATATTGGTAGCATGGTTCCGAATGCGAGCAGCCAGATGTTCCAGTTTAGATGCTAACCAGTCATAGAAACGAACACGAAGACAATTGTTCTTGTCCGTAATAGAATCAAACTTTTGAAAAAGATTGCGATTGAAGGCAACATTTTTAGTCAGTTGGAGCTTTTCTTTTAGTTTCTCTACTTTACGCTCAAGTTCAAGCAAAATGGAGGTCTCAGTTATGGCCTTGGTCTTGTTATCTGCCGGTAAATCAGCGACCAGCGTTCTCTGTTGTTCCAATCTGGTAATGAGTGCAGTCAATTCAACCTCAAGTGCTGGAATTTCCTCCACATCATAATGTGTGTATTTTAATGTCATGTTATTTCTCCGAAACTTATAGTTACTTATTTCAGAACATGAACCATATATTTTTTTTAACTTTCTCTAATCACATCAAAAATATCACCCCATTCAAAGTCAACCTCATACTGTTGGTAAAGAAATTTCCCTACCATACGACAATATGCGACCTTAAAGGGATATATGAGCTTCCCACTGATTGAACTGCGAAACCACCTTGGCCTCATCGGCATCCAATCTTGAATTAATATAATGTCACCTCGCGAATTCATGAATATTTCAGCGTCAAACAAACCCAAGCCCGGTAAGCATCGCGTTCGTTATAAAATTTCCAAGTTGTGCGTCCACAAAAATTTTCGCGATAACAATCTGCATTTATCAGCATCGTTACTTCATTTTCCCACTCTATCGCCTCATTCGTATGACCAAGATTATAGTTGGTAGTAATTTTATAGCTGGTGATTTTATGGTTTTGAAAGCGAGCGCCTTTGCCATTATGATGGCGGTGAACACTTTTGATCATGGTGAAATATGTTGATGTCTGTAGTGTTTTATCCGTGTTTGACATTTTTGTTTTCCGTAAGGTATGTTGAGGATTTCTTATGAGTCCGCGAGTAAATACAGCGGGCGCATGCCAAGGATATGAGCCGCTGCCAATATAGTATCTACCGCTCATAAATATTTCAAGTTAAACCACATTTCCTGTTGGTCGCTTTCAAACTCAAAATCAACGTTGAAACTATGTCTATCATAATCAAGCGAAACCGTAACATCATGTATCTCATCAGCAAGATATGACAAGAGATATCTTCTCATTTCATGCTGTAGGTCCGGGTTCATCGCTCTACCTTTAAACACTAACATTAGATCATCAGTAATACTGGCTGGAATATTCATAACACCCTCAACAGAAATGCAGTAAACTCTTGTTCAGAGTCAAACGTAACAGTGATACCTTTACCGGATAGACTTAGTTTGCACGTATAGTAATCATTCCACACCTGTCCCCAGGTGTTGATACTGGTGTTTTCTCGTTCTGTCCACCCTTTAAGGTATGCTTTTTTATACCAGTCTGGTTCTTCACCTATTAGGAAAGTTACTTGGTATGTCATGACCATCGCAACGTGAACCACGTATAGTCACTTTCTTCCTTAAAGGCAAAGAACATAATATCTGCCCCGGCAGCGATGTTTACAAAGTAATCTCCGTTATGGTCTTGTCTAACGCGATGCCATTCATTACGCCACTTACCTTGACAGTGCTGCTCACACCATTCTACCATATCATCTATTTCATCAAATTGAAAGTTGTTAGATGCGCTGGGCCGCAATAAAGAGCGTCTTGGTGACGACTTATAGTAACTGGATGGCACCGCCCAAACAGAAGAATACCCATGATAAACCTGACTCACCAGATAGTGCTGGGCATTGTAATCGGGATCATATTTAAGTTCGTATTCGCGCCAAGTTTTGCAATCATAATTTTCAAGAAAGCGTTTTTCGCGCCATCCTTTCCACCGTGCCTTGAGTTCGCTAAGATTCATGACCACCTCAATAAAAACCAAGCGACATCGTTCTCATTCCTGATATAGATATAATAAATGCCGATATACCAAGAACCATGTTCAAAATTTTGTTCGCACCATTTCCATATTTCATGATAATCCTCAGGATCAAGTTCAGAATACCAACCGCCATCTCGTCCTTCTATCCACTGATTCTTGTCAGCTATAATACCAAGATCATCAGTCCATCCTTCTGGATGTCCCGGATCATAGCGAAATTCTGGTTTAACTTTTTTCACTGGAGGCATTGTCCATTTTGTTTTCAGTTTTACAACTTTAGAGTTTAATCTAATCTTTGTAATTTCAAATTTAACACCAGTCATGACCACCTCAACAAGAAAAACGTTAAATCTGATTCACGTGAAAAATGGTATTCTCCATTCACATAAGATGCGCCAGCTTCCTTTAGGCGATTGCGCAAGTCATCAATAATGTTAATGAGTTTTATATTCGGATGCATCTCGCGCGAACGCTGCCGATCTTCCAGTATGAATGTTTGAAAATTATAAAATGCTTGCTTATGATTATCATCATCAATTACATATAAATTATTAAGACACCACTTTTCAATGAATGGGATTGCCCACTTATCAGCAGGATTAAGATCAATTTTGTGTTTAGCGGACATTATGACAGATTCCATATAGGCTACAGTGATATTTTTCTCACCGTATACCTTTTATGCAACACAGTCAAGTGTTATTTTGAAATTATACCTCTAGAGTGACGTATGTCAATGTTACCGTAACAGGATTTGTGCTGCCGCTGTTATTGTAAATTTTGAGATACATATTTGTAGTCACAGGGCTTTCTGCATTGAACCCGAATGCTGCGGGAGTAAAGAATGTAGTAACATTGGTTCCAGTCGTAATGGACTGACCAATTACACCACTTCCCGCCGTTGGTGGAGTTCCGATTGCTCTGCTGCTATCAGCACTTTGTGCGGCTGCACTGGTGTATACTACGACCCATGCGCCAACCGATGCAGTGATGCTGTATAACGCATATCCTTTGGCTGCTGTTACTGTTGCAGTGGCGCTTGCTTGATATGCAAGCGAAGCGGTAGTGGTTGCTACGGTTGTGCGGCTTGATAATCCAGTCACTGTTCCAGCAAGAGGAATTGCCACACCATTTGCATACATATAGTTATCGCACTTGATACCATACGTGCCTCCAGAAGGTAATTGAATTCCTCCTGACACAAAATTTAATGCAGTTGCTCCTGCCCCACCGGCACCACCAGAAATGTTCCATACGCCAGTCAGTGTTCCCGATGTAGTTGCGCTTCCTGTAGTAATATTGGCTGAAGTCAGAGTCCCCGTAACATTTGCATTTGCTAATTTGACATTTGCTAAGTTTGCGCTAGTAGATACAGTGAGATATCCACTATTTAAAGTTCCAGTTGTGGCAGTTCCGGATGTTGATAAATTTGAAGTATTAACATTTCCGGTTACGGTAATGTTTCCAAAAGTCGTGCTACCAGAAGACGTTGATGTTAGTGATAGCCAACTGGATGCACTAGTTACTCCCGTAACTGGACAAACATACATTGTGTTATTGTTGGTATTAAACCAAAGCTGTCCTTGGATGGGATTTGGCGGTGGAGTGTTTGCGGCAAAATTTTCCAACATTTGAACAAAGTTAGTATCAATTGCTTGACCATAACCTGAATAATTTCTTCCCGGTAAACCGAGAGAGGTGCTGGTAGTATTAATTGTTCCATCTTGGATGGTGGTAAGGACAGTTCCGTTACTGTTTAAAATTGTATATGCCATCTTTAATTCACTCCGATGTTCTATTTATCTTGTTTTTATTCATTATTTAGAGTTTTTTGTTTGGAACATCTGGCCATATAACATTATCGGGATTGTCATATGTTTGTGGAATGTCACGCAGTTTCTGTCTATATATGGCATATGCTAACGTGTCTCCCGGATAATCCGGCATTTGAGTAAAATCACTATTTTTCAATAATTCATTTCTTTTTTTTCGCACGGATTCCCATGTTTTAGTAATTATTCTATCAACAACGATCAACTCATCGTTAACTAGTTTAATTTCCTTATTGCCATTATTAATTTCACTAAGCAATCTATCATATTGATCATTTGATAACTTAACTGCATCGTCTGGAAATTTTGGATACACTAGTTCGTCTGTATAGAATCCCTTCTCGGAAGGACTATAATAATATGTCATATTAATATCCGAATGCTACCCACCTATAACCATAACCGTTATTACCACCAGATGATGCCTGATAGAATATAGTACAATAAGTGTTCCCGATGTATGGTACCTGAACCCACATATCATTGCCAGCATCCGCATTTCCTCTATCAACGGCTACCACAGATAATACCATATTAGGAAATGCTATTGGATATGTTACCGTGACTCCGCCTTCTCCGGAATGATAAGTTTCATCATTTCCCCATTGCATTATGAGACCGTTTGGAAGTTTTGTCCAGCCACCTTTGGTACCACCATAAAATAAACCAGAATTACCTTGTGCATTGAAGTTTTCAGTCCATGCACTTAAGGACACGAAATTGTTTGGATTAGTGGCATTATATGGAGTGAAGCCCAAAGCGGTTGTTACTTGTGGTCCGGTTATCGTATTTACTACGCCTGCCGTCCCTGCATATACGGCATTTGTTGCAGATGAAACAGTTCCTGTGACATTTGCGCCAGTGATATTTGCTAATCCTGCGCCGTTACCGTAAAATGTACCAGCAGTTGATAGATTTCCGCTCCATATCAAGTTTGCAGTTGCTGAAGAATTTGATAGCCAATAACCCCACTGAGTGGTGGCAGTGCTATCAGTTATTTGGAAATATGCATTGCCTGATGTTGCATTTGCGCGTAATCTTAATCCACCTGTTGTTCCTCCACTATTTGGCGTAGTTGTGTCAACCGTATTGGAAGACACCAATCCAGATAGTGTTCCTAGCGATGTAATATTTGGCTGTGCTGCTATTGCTACTGTACCATATACTAACGTAGCAAATAAATTGCCTGCAGAAATGTTTCCGTTTACTGATAAATTTGTAAGTGTTCCAACAGATGTGATGTTCGGTTGTGCACCTGTAGATACCGTGCTGGCAACACTGGCAGATGAAACAGTTCCTGTGACATTCGCACCTGCGACTGAGTTTGCAACGGCAGCATAAGAAACAGTTCCTGTGACATTCGCACCTGCGACTGAGTTTGCAACGGCAGCATAAGAAACAGTTCCTGTGACATTCGCACCAGTAATTGAAGTCAGACCAGAACCATTGCCATAATGATTTCCGTTGAGATTTGCTCCGGTAATATTTCCATTTACGGACAATAAAGTCAATGTTCCAACAGATGTAATGTTCGGCTGTGCTGCTGTCGTTACGGTTCCTGCGGTTGTTGCAGAGGCTGCTAAACCTGCACTGGTTGCATATGCCGCATTTGCAACCGTTCCTGTAACATTCGCACCATTAATTGATGAAATGGCCGCACCGTTCCCGGACAGATTACCAAAGAAGTTCCCGTTAATATTTGCTCCGGTAATATTTCCATTTACGGACAATGAAGTCAATGTTCCAACAGATGTGATGTTCGGCTGAGCATTTGTTGTTACAGTTCCTGCGGTTGTTGCAGAGGTTGCTATGGTTGCGCTTGGTACTGCTCCAATCACATTAGCGCCCGACACGCTACCAGCAGATGTCGCATATGCTGCATTAGCAACTGTACCACTCACGCTTGCTGCTAAAATGTATGATATTCCAGAACCATTGCCACTGAATGATCCAGCCGTATAAATTGTGCCATTAACCGCAAGAGAATTCAACGTGCCTACCGTGACCAGATTTGTTGCTGTAGTAATATTTGGCTGTGATGCATTGGTGACAGTGTTTGCAGTAGTAGCATTGACACCAGCGGTTAGTGATCCTGCTTGTGATGCATAGGTTGCATTTGCTACCGGTCCAGATACGTTTGCGCCTGCGACTGAGTTTGCAACAGCAGCATAAGGAACCGTCCCCGTAACATTCGCACCATTGATGTTAGTTAATCCTGCACCATTACCAAAATGATTTCCGTTGAGATTTGCTCCGGTAATATTTCCTGAAACCACTAACCCAGTTAATGTACCAACAGATGTAATGTTTGGCTGAGCATTTGCAGTAACTGTAACAGCAGTGGATGCTCCTGCTCCACCTACTAATTGCTGGGCATATAGGGCATAGTTTGCATTTGCAACCGTACCGATGACATTAGGACCGGACAGTGAATTTAATCCAGAACCATTACCATTGACAGTTGCGCCTGAAATTGCCCCGGATACAGATAAAGATTGTAACGTGCCCAACGAAGTAATATTTGGCTGCGCTGGAGTTGTTAATGTTCCGTTTAGGTATGTTCCTGATAGTAAATTAGCGCCAGCAATTTGTGAAGAAATTCCACTCATAGTAATACTTCCGTTTGATGCAAACGTAAGTTGAGTAAATGAATTACTTACTTGTGTAATGTTTGGCTGTGAACTTACAGATACCGTCGCAGCGTATCCAGTTGTGTTTTGGTTAAGAGTCGCGACATATGACGGCTGAATTGGGCTTCCCTGCCACACACCAGTTGTGATGGTCCCGATTGATGCGAGATTAGTTGCAGATGTAATGTTCGGTTGTGCACCCACAGATACTGTATTGGCAACATTGGCATTGGGCACATATCCGGTTACATTTGCGCCAGTAATTGATGAAAGTGCGGAACCATTACCTAAAAGATAATTTGCAGTAATATTACCGTTTGCGTTAATAGTGCCATTGCCAAACAGTGTATTGGAGGATACATTCCCTACAGTCAAACTAGACAGAGTTCCAACAGACGTAATATTTGGCTGAGCATGTGTTGTTAATGTTCCAGTAAAATATGTAGCAGTCGCAGAATTTCCTAATGTGGCATTGCCTGAGGTAATGTTTCCATTTGCATCAATTCCGAAAATCTTATTAACACCAATTCCATTATTGTAGAAATTTATACCATCGGATGTTCCAACACTGATTCTTCCATTAGCTACAACATAATCAACTACAATGCCGTCAGAGAACAAACCAGTATATGCACCATTTGCAGATATACCTTGGGTGATGTTAGCATATCCAGACAGAAATGTATTGTTTGCATACACATTATTTGTTAAGTTTAAATTGTTTGCAGAAAAACTTCCTGAATGTCCAAGATTTCCATTGGAGTCAAAAGTTGAAAGGACCATCCAGTTAGATGTGGTGGCTTCATTGTCAATCGGAGATACACGCATGACGGCATTACCGGTATCATACCAAAACTGACCTCTGAGCGGATTTGCCGGAGGAGAACTGTTTGCAAAATTTTCAGTTACGTGCACAAAGTTCGTGTCAAATACTTGTCCATATCCCGGATATAATCTGCCGGGAAGACCAAGCGACGTTGAGGTGACATTAATAGTACCATCTGAAATGCTACATAGTGTTGTTCCGTCACTCTTATAGATAATATATGACATTTACTTATCCTGTTATTAAATTGTCACCAAGTTGGTAAGAGCCTGAATTCTGACAGTATAATCTATCTGAATTTGCCTATTCAATGACTTTTGTACTGGGTGAAATACTACGTGAGTTAACAATTGAGTTATAGGATTTCCGTTACTGTCAGTTCCATAATTTGCCAGTAGACCCAATTCATCAAATGTATATTCTGACACTAATGCGGTGCTATTGTCAAACGCCTGCTGTCCGGATGGTTCACCATAATCAAGTAGGCACTGTACCAGAATATCTGTATACAAATTGCCAGTAGTATGATATACAGTCATCTTATTTCTAGTTGGGTCTAGATTAAAAACACTAGTATCATCTACGATTTTAGCATAAGTCTGATTATACAGGCCAGCATTTAACCCAGTTGTATTTGGTGGAAGATAAGTGATGACCCCAGTTTCATCTACTGCTGCCGCGCCATTACCAAATGCCATTTGGTAAATCTGACCATAACCGCGATCACTGAGTGAATTTGCAAGAGCAAGGCTCATCGTCTCGTAATTGATTGCATTTTTTTTATCTACAAAAACTTCACCGGAGTTGGGATCAAAGATTTTAATAAAGCCTTCAACTTTATATTGTAGGTTGACAACTGACATTAGTCATCCCCTCTTTTTTGCAATATAACTTCGTTAGAGTTAGGATCAAAGATTTTTACGCTGGAGGAAAAATAAATTCCCCCAAACTCGTTTGGTTTTCCTGATTTTTGATTATTAGGATTATTTTCTGTGTTTTTCATCTGACTATTTATCATTTAAGTTATATCCACTTCTAAGAATGTTGCAGGAATAGTTTGACTAATCTGCAATGGATCACCAAGTGTTGGGTTGTATACATATGAATTCCATGTCTGGTTATAGTAAGTATCTGGCAATTTGTTTGCTGACAATATGCTGAATACATCAGCATATTCCGGAATATATACCTGTGCGCCTGTGCCATTTGCCCCACGCTGCAATCCACCAAGTGTATTAGTTACAGTATTGACAATACTGAATTTAATTTGTTCACCATTAATATATATAGTGTTGCCTATCAATGTAGTTATTGTCAGTGAGTTGCCCGCGTTAATATAACTGCCAGTATTAATTACTAGTTCTGGTGCCAAACCAATGATCGTGATTTGATAGTTAGAACTACTTATATACTTTCTAGTAGTATTGTTATATACAGAAATACCGGTAATGAGTGTTTTATCTACACCAGTCAATCCTATAGTATAAACGCCGCCACTTGCTGCCGGAACTATTGATGTCTGAGTAACACTATTAGTTACTGCACGGTAATCTTGTATATAAACCAAATCACTTTCTTGATATAATGGCTGAGTCAACCAAGTTCTTGATAGGTTATTTGCTCTATATACTGATGCCTGACCTAACTCATTAATGAAGTTCATATAGATTTCACCATTCGGCGTTGCAGTCGGAATCATATTAGTCATAATTACGGCTGATCCTGATGTAATGCTCGTCAGAATTCCAACTTCATTTGATGGATACAATCTGAGGCTTGATGAGGGGACTCTATACCCATTAATGGTAATCCATAGACGATCAGGATTATTCTGTTCCCACTGAGTTACGTTAACCACACCAGTTGCATCAGACAGGGTTACGTTTGTGCCATACTGTGAATATGCTACACTGAATTGAGTTGGACTATAAATTGTGCTTACGTAATATACTGTTCCCTGAATCAATCCACCAAGAATATTTGTGCCATCTGCTGAACCTGTTGCAGTAAACACTACAGGAGTTCCATAATCAAGAGTAGCAGTGCTCGCCACGGTGATTACATTACTGTTTCCACCACTTGAAACCGAAGTTGATGACGTTGTAGTATCAACTAGATAATAAGAACCTGCTACCCAAGTGTATCCCCCGCTTATGTAGGATGATATTTGTGTTACTGGGTTATTGACTGCATTTAATGCAGCACTGAATGGAGTAGTATACAAGTCAAATACATTGGTATTAATTATTCTTGCATAATATTCGTTTCCATTAAGTTGATTTGATCCTACTGTCCCATCAATTCTGATTAATTGATTTTCTGTAAAGTAGTTGGTACCGTTTGTGGTTACACGAACGGCTGGTGTTCCTCCAACAGTTACTAGCATTTCACCAGTGGCAGTAGTCACAGCAAACACGCTTCCCGGTACACCATTAACGGCAGTTGCAGAAATTCTGAATGCGGTAGAACTCACTATACTTTGAACAAAATACACAGTTCCATCTGTAGCTATTCCCCCAAAACTAGTTCCTTGGAAAGTAACTGGTTGACCAACCACGAATCCGGAAGTACTAACAACTGTGATATTATTGGTACCAGAAGTTGTTGCGTTAGATGCCGTCACCGCATATGGAGAAGTAATATTATTTGAAATACTTACGATCTGACTAACAATATTTGAATTTGTCGCAGTAATTGTTTGAGTATTTAAATATTGTCTTCTAGTATCATTAAATGTAGTGACTCCTATTTCTGACCCGTTTGATGGCGCAGAATTAAATGTAATTGTGTCGGCACTTGGATCAATTGTATAAGTGGACGGCGATGCTCGTAGTCCATTAACTTCTACAATTGCGTTAGATGGATTGCCTGCGCCAACATAGTTAGACAAAGCAAATTGCGTCTGAGAACCAGTTCCAGTAAACAATTGAGTTTCAGGTACTGTATATCCATACTGGATTGGTAACGTCTGACCAAATAATGAATATACCAGATAATCAGAATTATTTGTATAATTTCCTGTTGAGAAAATTATCATTGCAGAAGTTCCATTTGGTTGGATACCAAAGGCATAATCATATGTTACGAACGTTGCGCCGCCTTGTTGAGTAGTCAGCGATAATACTGGACCCGATGGAGTTGCGGATATAGTAAAGGTTGTGCTACTTAATATCTGTGCCACATAATATCTTTGTAGAGGAACAATGTCAGGTCCAAACATATTTGCACTGAAGGTGATAGGCGTATTGACTACCATTCTAGAAGTTGAATTTGTTGTTATGGCGTTAGTTCCAGTAGTAGTGTTAGTAACGATATCTGTGCCACCAGCAATTAATTTCGTACCATTATGATAAATTATTGGCGATGTCCATGTCAATCCCGTTCCTGCCTGAACAATTACATACATGGTTCCTGTTGCATCAGTGACATCTAAAATGGGACCAGGCTGTCCAGTAGCCGAATTGAACGATGCGGATATGGTTATTGTATTGGTTGCTTTACTAATACTCTTTACATAATATACAGTGTCTGGATTAATTCCACCAAAAGTTATCCCTTCAAATGTTATTGGTGAATTAAGAGACAGATTTGATAAATTATTGCATAGAATTCCATTACCATTACTGATAGTCTGAGTTGCAATGGTATCAATATCATATGTACCCGGCTGTATTACACCACTTCCTTGATAGATTGGCGCACTGTAATTACAGTCTACATAGATTTCATTAAATCCGGATACCGGATCAACCCGAATAGGATCAACATTGCTATTTGATTTAATCAATTGGTTACCATTTCCTACTTCATATACATCTAAGCGAATCGTTTCAGTAATAGGATATGGAAGCGGGTTAGTAAGAGTAAAGGTCTTATTAATCCAATTAACCGTATAATCAATGCCATTATTTAATGTTGTTCCTAGTCCGGATGCTACACCCACTGTCTGTACAAAGATTTGTGCAGGGAAATGAGCGATTCCAGCAAAACTATATGTCGCCTGTGTTCCGGAGGTTGGGACAAGATTCTTGGACACCACATTATACCCAGAGTGACCGTATTGTTCAATGTTCCAATCGGTTCCCGGACGAGTTGCGACCGTCATCGCAACGTTATCTGTTACTACTCCCGGAACCAATTCTTCGGGACCGTATCCATACTGGAATGGTGCACCCTGAACATCATATGTTGGTACAGGCAGTCCAGTATTATTAAATGGCTGATCCTGTAATACCGTATCCAATGGATACTGTAGTGATGGCTGGAATTCATTACCATAGTAAATTGAGTTAGGATACGTGACTCCATCAAATAACTGAGTTAAGTCAACACCCGGCATATTTGTTGTAGGGGCATAATAACCAATTACTCTATCCATTGCATTCAATCGTGGATCATCAGAGTCAAGAATTTGCCATTTACCTATTACAAAGTTTTTGTCATTATTTGAAACAACGCAGATGTATACTCTGCCGTTAAATTTAACAATTGATTGATTAAAGAAGAATGGTTCAGGCAAGAATGCAAAACTTCCAGCTTTGGCAATAGTGAAGTTTGTGTTTGCAGTTGATGTAACCGTAATGGCGCTTCCACCCGGAATTGTTGTTACCTGAATTTGAGTGCTGTTAAGAATTGCAGAAATATAATATGTCAAGTATGGAGAGATATTAGAAACTGCAGTACTAGTATTACCAGTAAACACAACTGCATCATTAACACTAAATTTAGAAGTATCAGAAATTGTCAATGAATTATTTGATACAGTGACCGAATTTACAGTATCAATCGTAAATCCACCAAAACCAAGATTTATTCCACTTACCGGCACAGTCATTGATGGGTTAGCATATACTTCAACTTGATTTGGGGATATCACTTTTAAGTAGCATGTCAGTGATGGATATGGCACGATTCCAGAACAGATTACGCTCGTGATTCCTCCAGAAGAGTTAATATTATTAACCTGCAATACTGCATCATTTAATGGCGTTGTTCCACCAAGGACCGTTCCACTGATTGTAATAGTATTGTTTAGCGCAAACCCTGATCCAGCACTAGTGATTATCGCCCTGTATCCACCTAAAATATACGACATATCAAATGTAGGAGTTGAAGTTATGTATTGATTCAACACCGAACCCGTTGTGGAGTTGCTTAAAGTTACTGGTGGGCCACCCGCAGTTGCAGAAACAGTAATATATGGATCACCAACCCCTGTCATAGTACCATTGTCTGTAGTTAGTGTGAGAGTTGCACCACCTTTAGTCAAAGACACAGTAAAGTGAGTTGAATCGGCAATGCTAGATACAAAATACTGCTTGCCAGTTAAGATGCCACCAAGTCCCTGTCCAGAAAATACGATTGACATGCCAACATACATATATGATGTGTCGTCGCCCGTTAGTAGATTTCCGTCAGATGATGTTCCGGTAACATTTACTTGAATATTATTCACCCCGGTTTGACCAGAATATGTCAATACATAATATGTAGTATTAGATGAAAGACCACCAATGGCAGTTGCAAACTGAATTGGCATATTAACATAGAACAAATCAGTCCCACCAGAAACAGAATCAATAGCAACAATATTATTACCGTTAGCAACGGTTGCATTTACGTTTCTCTGAATCAGATTTCCAACAATACCGCTAGTAATATTCGGATATTGACCAGATGTTCCGTACAGTGTAAATTTTTGACCATTTATTTGTCCGGGACTTACTGGCAGCGACACGTTCATGGTCATTGCACCAGTATCCGTAGTTAATTGAACACTATCAATTTGGTCGGTAATCAATGCTGTTCCAGTTGCATTTGACAACGTAAGGATAGAACCATTAATATACTGGGAAATCTGCATCGTTGTACCACTGAGAATATTACTTACATAGTAAGTAGTACCTGCCACAATTCCACCAAATGCGGTTACAGGGCTTCCCGAAATAGTCATTTGCGTAAAGATAATCGGATCGTTTACATTAAATTGGAATGTGCTTCCCACAGTGATGACATTAGTACTAGATGCTGTTGATGTCATTGTAGTAGTCAGCGGGTTTTCATTTGCAGAAATTGTAAATGTCTGTTGATCAATTACTGTGCTAATATAATAAACTTGATTTTCTACGACTCCTCCAATCACACCGTCACTGAAAAATACTGGAAGATTTTGATAGAAACTGCTTGTTCCACCAGTTCCAATAACACTAGTTGGGACAGTCAGATAATTGGTTCCTGAGGTAGTATTAGTAACAGTCAATATTCCGGGATAATTTATATCAAGAACCGCAGTATCAACAATCTGAGCAGTCAGACATGTCATTGGTATTGAGCCTATGGTTGCCGTAGTTAAAGAAACTACGGAACCATTTTGTGTTGCGGAGACTGTAAATGCAGTTTCACTTATTACTTGCGCAACATAATATTCTTGATTGGCCACTAATCCACCAATCACTGCACCATTAAACTGGACCGGCATACCGACATAAAATCCAATTGTCGTTCCCGAGGCATTTGGTTCAGGATTAGATGGGTTGTTATTATTGTCTTGTGGAATTAAGGTGATAGCATTATTGCTACTGCTTGTGCCACTAACATATCTAATGGTTGATGACCAATCAGTTTGTCTATTATTAGCCACGCTAACAATTTCAAATACTGCGCCTTGTGCCGATGCCAAGATTCCAGAAATAGATGGATTGACGCTTTCTAATTGAATGGAAGAACTTGATACTTGGTTAATATTCAAGTAGTTTCCAGCAAAGAATGATCCATAATACTCACCGGCTTTCCAATCAATTACTTGAGATTTGTAAGTTGTTCTGTCAAACTTAACGGTAATATTATTTTCTCTTATAGGATAAGATGTTGAAATGGCATATGCCCGTGCACCTAAGTTAAAACTTAAAGTGTTGGTTGTTCCCTTATCATATATCTGAATTCTATTTTTATCATTTATAGCATCGCGATATGAAGAATACAATGCAATAACAGAGGTTGGGTTCGTCTGTAACACATTTACATAATACCATTCGTTATCTGATAGCAGTCCGATACCAACCTTATCAGCGCCAGCCTTATATTGGATTACGTTACCTGTCTGTAAGTTAGGTGCATAAACAACCACAGTATGTAATAAAGAGTTGATTGCAGTATTGGTAAATGAAATTGTTGTTGACGGATCAATTACAATTTCTGGTGTGATGGCATAGCCCTCACCCGGATTAATTACATCAATATTTAATACGGAATCAATGCCCATAACCGCTTGTAGTTGTGCGGGAACTGTTGGAGGCGGATAAAGGGTTGTATCAATATATGCCGTTACCTTTGGAGTATTTACATATCCTGCGCCACCGTTCAATAGAACTACCGGAGGAAGATTTATTGTGATTTTTGCGCCCGGAAAATGATTGGACACTGTAGTTCCATTATATCCTCTTGTTAGACCAGCAATAAGATTCAGTGACGTATCAACCGCACTATATTGAATCTGTTCATTGTCAATAGTTAGAATACCATTAATAGGAAAACCATTGGCATTTTCAACTATCATGCTATTTGACTTTAAATCCATATATGAAGTTAATGTAGTCATCAAGTAGTCTGGCTGACCGGTCAATGATACTCCATAGTTCTGTTTCCATTGAGTATATGGTGCAGTTGACCAAATGCTGTCAGTATTAGCATATTCATATTCATTACTTGGTAAACCATACACAATCTGGGGAGATATAAATTTTTGATAAGTGCTATTATATTGTGCAGGAAGGTCAAAATCTGTCAGATTTCCTACATAATCTTCATTTCCTTTATAATCATATAAGAAATCTTTGATCAATACATGATATGGTTTAGTTTCATTAATATAGCCACTCAAGAAATCAAAATTATCTGTTACATAATTTTCATATGGCAGAAGTTCACGAAGAGTGTGCTGTACATCAAGTAATGATGTTTTATTTAACCATGGCAAGAAATTTTGGGATTCTACAGTTTCACTCTGAATGTATTCAAACATCAGAATTAGGCTTGAATTTCTATACTGAAGTAAGTCTTCAGTAAAGATTTGTTCATTTAGTGCGCGGATAATATAATATGTCTCTTGACTTGGATAGTCGTCATATACGCCAGTATCAAAGAAGTTTCCATCCCATCCAAACTGACCGCTTGCATAATCCCACAATGTAGAATTAAACTGAATGGTACCATTCTGAAGTCCGACACGAGTCCATACACCATTACCATCATAGCGATAAGTTTCAGTATTACCATTTTTACTTTGTAATACAGTAACAATAGTTCCTGAAGATACATTTAATGTTTTTAGATCAGCATAATATGGAACCTGATAAAGCGATTTGGTATTATTGTCGTATCCAGCAGCCCACCAATTTGTATATGACCAATAATCTGACGTAGTGTAATATTCACCTGAGGCAAACAAAAACGTAGAGTCCGGTCTTAGTTCAGCGATGGGATATTGAATTAAAATACTATTAGCATATGTTAAATAGTTGTTAAGTGCTAAAAATCTGTCATAAAAGAAACTTTGTCTTGGATGGGACATTACGCCAGACTGCACCGCAAGTGGCAAGAATGGGTCAGGAACAACTGCTCCGGATTTATCACATCCGGAAAATGAATACAATAACCTTTCATACAATGCAGTAGGAATTCCTGTATAATTAAAATTATTTCCAAATGTCGCGACTGTTGTCTGTCTTTTCACTATAGGAGGAAAACCGGTCAGGAAACTTTTAGGATCGCCCTGATTAATAAGTGCAAATTCTTCATGTGAGACGTCTTGTGCCTTTGCAGTTGAATATCCGATATGAAATATTGAATCTTTTCCGTTAAAAAATGTAGATGCATTATAAAGCCCAATCGTGTTTGGAGACAATGGGGCAACAAATGGAATACCGGACGCAGACGGATTTGCAATATATGTGGATACAATTGAATCTGATAATGATTTATTTCTCTGATCAAATATAATATTAGTGTTGCGTACCCAGAAATAATAAACTGGAGAAACAACGTTTGAAGAATTCAATACGCTTGCAACGCAATATTTATTGATATCATATACGCTGCCTGAACCACTATATTTATTTGGCGGAGAGAAACTTGCTACCCAAGTATATACTGCGACATCTGAACCCGGAAATACCGATCCCCAATATTTACTATTGTATGTTACATCATTTTGGTGATAGTTTACCCATCGGATATTAGTTACATCCAACCAAAGCTGACCGACTTGTGCAGTGCCCCACATGTTACCATTGTTATTAGCAAGATTGCTATTGTATGATGCAGGGTCAACGCTTGTAACGTAATCCAGATTTTCGCGGGCTGCACCAAGCAACTTGCCCTGTAATGGGTCCATGTAATCAAAGTTTACAAGGGTCTGGTTGCTTGTTGCACTGTAAAGTTGTGAGTTCTGAATGGAGTTGATATCAACCACTGGTGCAGAATTTCTATATACGGACCAGACTGGAACACCTGTTGGGTTTGTATATACCAGAACTTGACCATTATTTACACCAGTCAAGAAGTTTGGAGTTCCAATAACAATTGTGTTATCGTTAATATCAAGAGCAGTACCATACATAGGCGAGTTACCATATGATGTTGAATTGTCATTGACACTCTGAGCGTACACATATTGTCCCGGTGTTGTCAAGCTTTCATTATAATCAGCAAGATACTGGAAGAGATAGACTGCGCCTGCATTTGGATATGAATCAACAAATTGAGTTGCATTATTATCAAATACGGTATCGTTGCTTAAATTAAAAGCATCTACAAAATCAAATAACGTGCCTTCGTAACGAGTGTCAGTTGGTGCTGAAACCACCATATTATTGAACGCGTCAATTTTAATACTAGTACCAAATTGTGTTGGACCAGAAGCATATGGACACTGTAGTACTTGTGTTTCTGTGTATGGCTGGAAGCCCAATTCAGAAAATGCAGTAGTATTAAATGCAGTGATTACTAACTTTTTATTAACTGGCGCAATTGCACTATCAATGCACTGAATAATAATATTATTATTACTAGTGGCAGCAGCCTGAATATTAATCAAACCTGAGGTATTAATTGCATTAGCAACCTGAATTGCCGTCCATCCAGAAGAAAGATTTACCGCATATCCGTTGATCAGAACTGTTGTTGAAGAAACAATATTACATCCAGTAGTCCCAACGACAACACCATACTTGGCACCACCATTTGAAAACTTATAAACTGCTCCTTCTTGACCATTAATGTCACTTATTTCAAATGGCGATCCAACAAGAATATCAGAACCGCTATTAGCATTTGCGACAGCATAACCAAAGTGAATTCCTGTTCGGTCATGATAATTGGAATTAAATGTCTGAGCTAAGAAAAACTTACTGTCATTGACATTTAAAATATCACCAGCATTTAAATTACTATAATAATATAAGTTGGTGCCAATTATTGCATAGTTACTATCATCAACAATCGTGCCGTTAACAGATACATACAGTGGTGTCACTTGAACATAAACATTTACGCCAGTTAATGACACACTATTTAAATCTACTACAGTTGTGGTAATACGGCTTGTTTTTATCGTAATATTGTTACCTGATATAGAAGCGATGTAGTATACTCGCGCGGCATTGATACCAGTTCCAGCCAATGACGCACCAGTGAAGGCTATTGGGGTATTTACGGCATATGCACTCATGCTCGTGCTGCATGTGATTGTATCATTGGATGAGTTTGTAGCACTAGCAGTAATAGTAGCGGTCGCGACAGGAGTCCAAGCCAACGGGAACACTGATGTCTGGTTAGGAACTTGACCTGATTGCACTTGGAAATTCTGTTCAGTGCGATTCAATACAGACACTTGTCCCCAATCTTCAATAGTCATGCTATAATTTTTGAGTGGCGCTCCAGCAATCAATATGCTACCGTCTTGATTGGTTGAAAGAGAGGCGCTGAAATTATCCCCCGAAGTATACCCATAGGTTGATCCAGTGATTTCACTTGCATAGCGATATGTTACTTGAGTTGCGGTACCTGATCCAGTGCCCGCTCCAGTGGCAATAAAGGTGATTCCGACCGCATTATATGAAGCGCCAATTGCCGTGAAATCTGTTGAACCAAGTTCGGTAATTACATAAGTCTGGCCTGTATTAAAATATCCAGCCTGCAAAGGAATATTGTCTCTACGATAAACGTAGATGTTGTTGTTTGTAATATCGGAAATGTAAATCCAGTTTGCATCACCAGAAATTGCTACTGCACTGCCCCAGTTGGTTACCCCACCCGGCGCTGTGATGGCACTCTGATATTGAATCAGGTTGTCACCTAATGGACTATTATTAAGTGTATAAATGAATACCTCAGGCGTTCCTGTGGGCTGAGATACGACATAGATATCGTTTGATGCGGAATACGAAATTTCAGAACCAAATGATGTTCCGTTAGTAATTGTCTGGTAAATTTCATATTCTTGAGTTAATGAATTGAGTACATATCTATAGACATTTCCTGCGGCAGCATCGCCAACAAGATATCCGATATCAGGAGTGTAGGCAACTGCTGAACCAAATGTGGAGGTTGATACCGGTTGATTAAGAAGTGTGTTCTGCATAACATAGTTGTTAGCTTTAAGCAATACCGCCCAATTACCATCAACATTGTTATCTACCCATACCAAATTATCAATGAAGTCTGCCTGAGTGAGATTTAGATTTCCAATATCGGATGGATTAGTTACACGATGTGACTTAAATGTCAACCCGATACCTAATCCCTGAATTGAATTTTGTGTAGTATTATTAAGGTTTAAATTAATTACCGCTTCATATATACTTGGAACATCAATGACAATATAATAACCATTTACGTTAGATGCAAAATTCACAATAGACAAAGACTGCAATCTAGCCAAATTGTGAGGAGCACTAAAAGTTAATGTTACGGTAGAATTGTTATTATTACGAACCTGTAATATCTGTCCGACAACCTCCCAAGAATAAACTCCCCAATCCTGCATAAAGTTTGCCAACCATGCATATTGTCCGACATAAAAATTCTGAATTGGCACTATAGCGCCACTGGAATTGGTTGCACGGGGAAGACCTGCATAATAGTAAGATGCTAGTGTTATATCGTTGAAGTTTACAAACCCAGCATTTGGGTATGTGTTATTCACTGAAGGATTAGAGGTTACAGGCAAAAAATTAGGAGAGGAAATAGGAGTACCATAGTTGTACAGCGTATTCAATGGAATCTCTTGCATTGCGCCGTTAGTATTAATGGTTCCGTCTGTTAAACTTACAATTGATGGGTCTCCCGTCATGTCACGAGCATTGATGGAAAAATCAATAAAATTATTATTTAGAGTTCCGCCAAATTTTCCGGACAGTATTGACCATATTTCATTGACTGAATAGTTGATGCCACCAGTTGGTAAATTTGCACCTTCAAATGCACTTACTGAATTTAAAGTTCCTTTATTAATAATCAGATTCTGATAAACCTGAACTTGAGCAACATTAGTTAAATCAAGCAATGCCAAATAATCTCTTGGTCGGTAGCCAATCAGTGAATACCCAAGTGTGTCGGCATCATCATGAAGGTTTGCTTGATTGATATCATAAAATAATGTGCTTTCATATGCCCTCGTTGATGGATTTGAAAGCATGCCAATTTGGATTGCTTCGTAATTGGTCAATTTCCACTGAGATGGATTAAATTGAGTTGCAGGATTTACCACAACTTGTGCCTGATAATAATTGTTCTTATAAAGCACTACCGAACCCCGCGTATATTTCACTGCTGGGTCCCATTCTTGCACATTATCCTGATTGAGAATAAATCCACCAGCATACATTGTCCCGTTCCATTCAGCCGATTTTTCTCCACGAAGGAAAATGCGGTCTTGTCTTAGTCCGGTCACTAAGTTATAGATTACGTCATTGAATAATGTAAAATTATTAAACACAATACCGTGCTCAAAGTTACTGATATCAAATTGTCCGTATGCCATAGCATCGCCAACATTTTGTGTTTTAACACTAAACAAATTGTTATTACGAAATATTGCTAAATCTTTATTTTCAATAGGATAAAGATTTTGATTCAGGATGAAATTTTGGTCCTGAATGGTCAACGGTTGAACCAGTAGATTCTGTGGACTAATTTCCAATAAGCCTGCTGCAGGATTCAATGTAATAATGCTGCCAATATTCCATCCAGTCTGTGCCCAATAAAGAAACTCTTGGATCATTTGCGTCCAAGTTACTTGTATGCCATTCTGAATGTCATTAAATAACATTCCTTGTGTTTCAAGATATTTACCATAACACATTAAAAATTGCGCAAGGTCTTGTGCATTGTAGAATTTTGTCCCATATGGGACGATATCTGTTTGAGTGGCAGAATAATTTCTATATAAATTTACGGAAATATTTTGAACTGTAAGATTAGTTGTTCCTTTTCCTATCAATGGATTCGCAATGGTAAAATAAGCATAAAGTTGTGAATTCCCATATACTGTCCAGTACCCATCATTCTGCTGCACTATGACGCCACTATACATTATTCTGTCTGACGGTTGATTATTGTACAGTAGAATTTTGTAACTTTCGTCTGGAATTAATAATGACGAATTGTTACTGTTAGGTGATCCTTTTTCTACATAAAACTGTAGTAAATTTTTATCACTAAATCCGGCTAAACGATAAACCAGTCTTACATCCAAATTATTCAGCAACGTAGTAGTGTCAGCAGTAGCATCAATTCCCTGCTGCTTCTGATAATCTACAATCCAGTTAATATAACTTGTTTTAGCAGTACCATTACCATATATTTCAATATTGGATAGTACTAAGTGACTTCTGTTATTAACGAGATATTGGTTAAAATCAGAATTATATTGGTAGTTGTCCAAGTCGACTCCCAAGTTGAAAAATTCAGCAGGACGAGTCAGAGCGTAAATTTTCATAAGGTCAAATGGATAAGTTGAACTGCGACGATATGAAAATTCTGTTGGAGCATCATCTCCTACAGCCCAGTCTTTTTGGAAAGTGCTTGGGTTGTAGTTTCCAATAATTGATTGAAATGGTGAAAGCAATGTGCCATTCGTGTCAACTGGAATTATTTTTGACAGTCCGGGGCGGGCAAATTCCGTATTGATATACGGATTGCCATTGTTCCATATATAACCTGCTTCAAGATCACCCCAAAGAATACCATTATCGCTTGTATATGGTAGTGGACCATAGCGCGTTGTCCACCATGTTGGTTCATTGGCAAATCCGAGCATTTCCCAAGGAGTTTGATCAGGAGTTGTTGTATCGTAAAAGTATTCATACACTCCTCTCCAATATCCTTGTTGAATAGGAGCATTATTCAGTCTATTTGCTGAATTAGTATAATTATATGTTAGAGTATTACTGCTATTATAATATTGCGTCTTGTAATCTAAACGATTCTGTCCAACCCAATTTAGGAACAATGGACTATAGATAGACATGAAGTCTTTATAGCTATATGTTGGATTTCTAAAGAAACCGGGTACGATTTCAAATTTTGAAATTGGAATCTTGGTGCTTAATTTCAAATTATTAAACACTCTGTTTTCAAATTCAAATAATGCCTGATCTCTGAAATCGGTGAGTACACCCAGAATCTGATCATAAGTTCCATAAAGTTTAGTATATGATCCATCGTGTCCCTTTATGAACCATGTCGGATTTGTGTAATTAGAGTCCAATACAATGGCAGGCTGAAATGCAGGGTATAGTCCCAGTTTTGTAGGAGTATTTGGCGCATATGATCCATATGTTTGATTATACTCTTTAATAATAATTTGATCCCCTGCCTGTAGGTTAATCAACACTTCTAATGATGGTGAATCCGTATTAATTACGTAATCGACGCCAGACAACAATTGCTTTTCAACGGTAACGCCAGTAATATTGGTAATATGATAAACCAATACTCCATTATAGTTCGCAGTTGCAAAATTATATATTTGACTTAGTGGATAAAATGTACTACTTGACAAATTATTAAATGTGTATGTATTTGACACGTATGGCGTCTGAGACGGCAGCATGTCTGACCAAAAGAATGACTGGTCGCGGGTTTTTGCAGCAGTGATTTTTTGCAATGCCACATCTAAAATTTGTGAAGGCGTATAACGCTGTACATAGTCAGTGTTCTGAACGGTATTAACAATCAACTGTTTATATGTAATGTATTCACGGCTGTTATACAGAAGAGCATCAAATATATTATATCTAGGTGAGCGAAGGAATGCTCCCGGCAAGACAAGAGAGGCAGAATTCTGAATAATCTTCGTTCCATATGGCAAAAGATTACCTAAATCTCTGTAATTGTTGGCTCCAAAAATTGGACCCGTTGTGTTTGGGGCATTAATGTATATGTCTTGATATTGGTCGCGAATATCACCCATATTAACGATGGCTAAATCTTCGTTAAATGGATTATTATTTAAGTTGATTGGTATATCATAATAAGCCAAGTTACTTACTTGGTCACTAAGTACCAGAATTTGTATTACAGTTTTTGCAGTCGGAACATTTGCAAGTGTTATAGTAGTTGTAGTAGGACCAACACTAACAGTATAGTTGTTTGGGTTTACATATGTGTTATTTATGTATACTTTGATCGTTGGCCAACCGGGATTATCTGATGTTGGTTCACTGAGAGCAGCAACATCACATACAAATGATGTAGTTGTGTTAACCAATGGATCAAAATTGTAATTAAATACTTGATACTGCACACTGTCAGCGATTGCAGTTTGCCAACCTAGCTGTTTTACTTCCATGGCAATATCAGTATAATTATATACGTAACCAATATTTACCTTTTCTGTAATTGGGGTAGTGCCATTAATATACGAAAATGTGTCATTGTTCAATGACACATCAAAGCTGATGTCACCAATATTATTAATGTTACTGTATCTTACTGGGAATCCAAGTATTGCATCATTGGAACCGGACCCAATTCCATATGCAAAAAGTTTACACCCTGCAAAAGAAGTTCCCGGATAAATGGTCGGATCACTAAGTGAAATTCCGTTCTTATCAAAAATGTCAAAAAGTGGTGGCTGATTTACGTATATCTTTTGTTGTCCCTGATCCCATGTGTTACCGTTATACACATAAGTTAAGCCATGGTTATAGTAGCCGCGCGAAATTACTGTTTGCTCTTCTGCTAAGCAGACACCATCTTCTGCAACGGTTAATGTAATTACGGGTCTGGAACCTTGGGAAATTTGTGAAAACTCTGCTACGTAAATTTTATTTCTGACCTGTGGATCAGCGTCATTTGCGAAAATAACACGAGCATTGGGGAATAATGCATAATTACTTACGTCAAGTTCTGATGCAAAAATTGACACATTTGATCCGGCAGAAACATTCTGTGGGAATTCCCATGTAACTGTCAACGTCAGTGTTGTCGTGCCAGTAATGTTAGTGATTTGAGAATTTACTGGTAACAGTCCCGATGAGTCTGCAATAAACATTAAATCAATTAATGATCCAGTAACAGCACTAGCTGGAACAGTAATTGTTGTTGACGTTGCGGCAGTTACTGCAGCGATGGTGGCACTATATGAACTATACGTCTGAATATCTGGATAATAGTTATATGTATTTGCAACCTGAGTAAAGGCATTAGTCACTCTGGTGTCAATGTAGTCAACTGCCGACTTTCCTACGATCCCTGAATTAAATAATTTAAGATTTGGATAAAATTCAATGATAGGACGTTTTGCTCTATTGGTAGAATTAGCATAAGTGGTAATGATATTTGAATCATTATTGTATTTTGCAGCCGCACTAATTACGTCAGTGTGAAACCAACGATTGCTTCGTGACCAAGCATTTCTACTGATTGAGCCACGAGCAATCGTGATGTAATCTTGAAGAGCGGGGACATTTAATTCGCCGTCATAATTAAGATCATCAAATCCATCTGAATCAAATGGAATATATTCTTCTTGAGTAAAACTTTCTGGACATACTAATTGATTAAACGGTATTAGTTCAATAGCAGTACCAACTCCTTGAACATAGTACTGTCCTTGCAGGTAATTTGTTGGAATAACATTTCCATTAAAATTAACTAATAGTCCGTTAGTAAATACTACTCCATTTGGAGAAGTATAAGTCTTTTGACCAATAATATCTGTAGTTACGTCAATTGTTGCATTTAAGTTCGCATCAATAATTTTAATAACACCAACATCATTTGGATTGGTACCGTCCTGATAATACAATGTACTGAGTGGCGCGGTGACATATGGTACTGGATTAATATAACTTATATTGTTAGAATCAACGCTCCGATAAAAAGGAACGTTAGTATATTCTTTACCATATTTTGGAACAATGTTAGTGTTCAATGGCACCGTAGAGGTCGGGAATAAGCGAATCAATGGATTATTTGGATCACCGACATAATTTATAGTATAGAAGTTTTGGGGTACGTTTGAGTAGAAGCCTTCTTCCCATAGCCCCTGATTTACATTCAATGTCATCTGACCAGCCGCTGGAGTTAACGTGATGTTATTGCCTCCAATCTTATCGGTTATGGTAAACTGCGTAGAATTTAAAATTGAGTTCACATAATATACCTGACCAGCAGTTACTCCACCAAAAATGGGAAAACTGCCTGAGGTAGAGAAAGTTACTGTATTATTAACCGTTAGCATACTGGTGCTGCCAGTCGCTAAAGTAAAGGATGTGTTATCACATGATGCGATTTGAAGCGTAACAGGAGGCACTACCAATCTAGGATCAGTCCCAGTATTATCATCATAAAGGGTTTCATCATAATATTCTGATGTATAGCCAATTTCATTAGTGATTGATGGGTTATAGAATAATACTGTAAGTCCCTCTAGAGAAGTTACTCCGTCAATTCCAGCAAAATTTTTAACCAACTGTCCCTCAACTTGGCTGAATGACAGATTGCTTACTAAGTCAACACTAGTGCTATTTGAAAAAACGTACTGGTCTTGAGCATTCGCCTGTGGAACAGTAAAGATAACATATCCATTACTTGCTCCATTATTCTCAACGCCATAAACATTACGCGTATAAAGTGTTGGCTGTGTGGGAGAATATCCCGTTACACCCGGTTGTCCCTGAATCCAAAAATTTGATTCTTGATTGACTTTAAAAGTATATGTTCCACCTCTAAGCAACGTGATCTGTGGATTAATTGATCCTACATTAGAAATTCCAGCAGAAATTTCATATCCATTTTGGAGATATGTTACATTGTAGTCTTGCACGGTGTATACTGTTGCAGCAGCGACTGTCACCGGAGGAGGGCCTTCAGGTAACCAATAATATTGAGTATAATTTATAAGTTTATCAAGATCAGTAAAAGAATCCCATGAGTAAAATTGACTAGTGAACAACTTACTGTTGTCATCGGTTACACCATCTGCCAATTTAAGAGCATCAATCATGCCGGGATAAGTGATAAAGTCGGTTGCTGTTCCGGACGTTGACGTTATGGAAGTGTTCGGGGCCGTTAAGACGACACCTGGTGCTAATTGATAATTACTACGAGTTGCTGTGGTTTCTGGAATATAATTATCCGTGGCATTGATACCGTATCCAAATTTACTACCGACATATCCTTGCATTTTCATTAAGCTAGGAGGATTAACTATCTGATCTAACGTCGCCGCCAGAAATTGAGCATTTGTCGGTGTTTGAAAATATTCTGGTAGAAAATTAAGAGTTCTAATTTTTGCCATTTATAGGTATCCTATTTGTAATAATGATGGGCTTAATGCGGGCACAACTTGTATTGAATTAGCAATTGCAGCATTTGTGAAAATTTCATATGGTAAACAAGTTATTTCATATAGATATCCGAATGGCTTAGATGGATCATTTGAGACTAACACCGCAGAACTGATTAAATCACCACACTGTGCATGCAGATATGCGCTCAATTCTGAAAAATAGAAAGTAGCTCCAAAATTCCAATTATTAATATCAAAATAATTATTTATTGCCGTTAATACAGCACTTCTTATTTCACTGTTGCTTGCACTGGTGTTTGACGCCGGTACTACATTAATAGTTCCCTGCAGGGCTGGTTCGGCTTTTGGTCCAAACAGTGGCTTAAAAACAACACTATTGAGTATTACAGAATCAGATAGCATTTTATAATCTTGCAATTTTGGATAATTTTGTGACAATTCGTTTATAGTAGGCAATGGTGGTTTTGGAATAGTGTTTGTTGTATCCTGAATCCAATTGGTATACGAAGTATAATAATCCTGCGTAACTACGTATAGATCAATGATATTAGTAGTTACAGGATCAATTCTAGTAGTATTATTTGAATTGTGTCTATATTGAAACGCCAAACCTTGACGACCCGGTAGCATTGAATATTGAACCTGAGGAACCATTGTATAAAATTGTGTCAGAACTGTTGGGTCTTGGTATGATTTATAAAAATTATTCTCAGAATATGCGTAGAACAACTGTCCCTGAGGGTATTGATATTTAACAACTTCAATTTGAGAAAGAGTTGGGTATTGATATACCACAGACGACGATGGAATAATATACTTAACCGTTAAGTTGAGTGGGTCAATGACTGTTTCAAAAAAAGTATATACTCCGATGTTAGAACTGCCATTTGAATATCCAGTTATTTTATTGAAAAAATCTGGATTAAGTATGAGATTGCCATTATTAATATCTGTAGCAGAGACCCTTACTTGAAAATCATTGATATATCCATCACTTTGAACTGGCTGTCCAGTGACATTGATTGGCGTATTCTGCCCTAAGGGCTGGCTAGAATTAAAGCCAGCATTAATCCCTAAAACATTAATAAAATCTTGAAGAATCTTGCCGGAATATGGGTCATATATTACAGAATTAGTATCAAATGTAAATCTGGTATCTGATACTGATCCAAAATAATATGCTAATGATTTATATGTAATACTATATGTGTTAGTGTTAGCATCAGCAGTAAACTGCACGAATGCATTTGGATCATTGTAAGTTGAAATTGACCATCTTTCTTGGTTAATCAGAAGCGAATTATTAAACACTAAAGTAAAATTCTGTTTTAATTCCATTCTGATGATACATTCTTGAATGATTGTAGTTGGTATGATATTACCAAACACTGGTATTACTGATGTTAGGATAGCACCATTTGGAACATATCCACTTAGTGTTACCGGTCCTGCTCCGTTAGCAAAATTACCAATACCATTATTGCTGCCATCACCGATTACATTAAGAATAGTTGCCCAGATATACGTGCTATCCCCAGAACCAGGTATCCCCGCGACCAAACGAGCATTATGATCAAAATAGTAACCCGGTGGTGAATCAAATCGACAGATAGCACCGGTAGTGACATACTTTACGTTTGTTGAAGAATATACACCAATTGACAATGGATTTACTGCGCTTACTCCATTGATGTAATTATATAAATATCCAGTTTCTGATCCGGCGTTAACTGTACTTGCATTCCAATAAACAGTTCCATCATTTGTGGAAGAATTGATTGCATATCTAGTACAATTCTGAATATAATATTGGTTTGCTTCATTTAGCCTTAAAACATTTGCTAAGCTATTTGTGAAGAAGGTAATAATGTCACTGGTGTTACTCACAACAAGGGATAAGAAACCATTACTATCATCTTGATACAATGCGCCATCCGACCCGTAAGAATTTATACTAGAGTATTTTCCAGTTGGATCAAGTAAATCTAAATTCTTTGATACACCAACTGATGATCTGTTGATTGCGGTTGATTTAATAATCGAACTATACAGTGTATATGGGAAATTGCTATAGTCTTCACCATTAACCATACGATTTTGACTATAGTAACGAAGTGGGGCGCGCTGTTTAATATCATTTAATGTTTCGCGCGCTTGTGCATTGGTAACCGTTGTGGTAAGTGCTAACCCTACGGTAAGAGTTTGTGGCGTACCTGTATTGTCAATATAAGTGAAGGCTACCGATATGCCTGACATTTCACTTGGATCAATTGTATATGTTAGCGCATTCCCATAACGTACATATGCTCGGAAGTTGCCGACCGGAATATTAGAAAATACACCGTCACCAAATACATAACTAACAGCATCATTTGTTCCAGACTGAACCGAAAAAATAAGACGTTTAGATGATTCTGTTTGTAAATGTGCATTAGCATATACGTTTTCTACTTGAATCCATGGAGTTCTTGTGCCATTATTGTTAAACTGATACAACCAAGTGTCTGTATTATTGATATTTTCAATTGATCCTATTGGGACAATTTGGTTTGAAATTGCTTGAGATAAATTAAAATCAAAATTTTGTATAGTTCCCTGTTTAAAATAGAAGAAAAAACCAGTATTTGGACTGCCATATCCTCGCATGTCATTTCGATATAACATATTGAACTGTCCAGATGGTGCTGGTGGAATTTCATAAATATAATCTTCGTTTAATGAAGTGACACTCACTAATTCAAAATTTGTGTTTTGTCCATTTACGGATGACGTAAAGGGAATTATTGGAAGAGATGTTGGTGTTATCTGTATTGCATATTCGCTAGTAGTGACACCGAGAATATTTTTTACATTTCCCGGTTTGCCGATACTTTGTACTGGAATCAATGTCGCGTTGAATATCGTGTTCATTTGGTTTAACCAATTAGGGTTCGCCGGATCGTTCCATAAAACTGGAACGTTGCTCAAGTTCATACCGTCAATATCAGTGATATTTTGCGTCGTAGATACACTAACAACCTTCAAATACCCCTGACCGGCTAGATTACGTTTTGGTACATAATTAACTAAGTTGGCCAATTTAATTACAGAATCTCGACGCTGTGCGGTATCAATAAAATTTTCGCGCGCGTTTAGATCAGACCTAAACGCAAGACCCTGACCCATAAATGCCATGACGTCCAATAATGCAATGAATTCCGAAGATTCAATATAATCATTGAATGTTTCCGGATAGTATACCTGCAAATAATCTATGAAACTCTTACGTAAGGTTTCATAGTCATAACTTTTAAAGTCAGCTTGGTTGAATGTCTGATATAATGATTGCCAATCATTCGCTCCAAACAATGCAGATTTTCTTGAACTAGTTGCCATTATTAACTCTCTTTATAAATATATTTATCATTGATAAAAAGAGGGTTTTGTTATTGTTGATATGCAGAATTGGTATTTTGATTGAAAAAAATTGTCAAGTTCTGGGGATTATTGAACGGAGTAATGGCTAACATTACTTCTAGTAGGATTCCATTTTCAGATGGGTAAGCCTGTATACTATTAATAATCATTCTTGGGTCTAAGCTCGCGACCCTTCTGATTTCATTCAATATAGCTTGTTGTGTATTTGAACTATTTGGTTCAAATATGAAATCCCAAATGTTTGTTCCATATGCAGGTTGACCGACTTTTGATCCCTTTCGTATATTAAGTGCATTCAGTAAATCTTGAACTACAAGCTGCTCGTCATACAATACAAATTTCTTTCCTGAAACCAAGGGACGAAGAAATGAGCCAGTCCCGTTATCTGCCCCATTTGGAACATTAGTGGTTTGTGGTCTGTTTGCATTAATTGAGCTATATCCGATATAAGTTGACATGGTATTATTTATCTCCTCACGAACTAGTAATATCTGGCGGTGATAATATATTTGGTCCCGTAATTCCAGATAGCGAATTATTAATATCAGCCTCATTAGGCGTTACTGATGACTGTAATGCTAACAACGAGTCTGAAGTCAATGATTTCGCAGTTTGATTTATAGTAGCTACCGAAATACCCTGAGCATCATATGTAAGTGATTTTAAATCACTTACTGTTGAATTAATTGAACTTCCGATGCTACTTGATGTCAAGTCCGGTGCAACAGATTGCGCCGTTGAACCGATGAATAACTTATTAGTATTACTAATAACATCCAGCGATTTTGATAAGGAATTATTATATGATTGTCCAGTAACAGAATTTAAAACACTCCCAAGCGTTGATGATATAGATTGTGTTGCGTCAGATGCTGTTGTAGTTGCAACACTAGTAGCATCAAGTGCATTATTAGCATTTGTTAGTGCATCAAGTTGATCTAACGATGATTTATACGCAGAGTCATTGACTAGTGTTATATATGCTTGATATGCCTGTTCAATAGCAGGATCGCCATCGGGTAGATTTTGCTCAACTTTGTAATATGCATCCAAAGCATCTTGAATTTTAACCTGATATTGCGTTACTTGATCTTGAATTTTATAGGCAGAATCTGCCTGATCAACAATTTGCTGATAAGCATCTTCTGCCCCAGATGGAATCTCACCAACCAAGCTGGGTGGCGGTATACCATTATCACCAAGAATATTTGTCATTTGTGCAGTTATTGTACTGCGGTCGGTAGTGTTAAATCCTACTGACGGTAGTTTTATTGATGATGTCCCACCAGCTATACTTGAAATAGCTGATTGTAGTTGTGCTATAGCGCCAACCGACAGTCCTGCGCTTGCAAGTGCTGTCAGTCCATTGGCCTGTGATTGTAAACTTGAGACTAAAGAAGATATTCCGCTTGACGGCAAATTCATGCCCATTGCGGCAGACTGTGCTTGATTAATCAAGCTGGTTAATTGTCCTGTTCCCGGTATAGAGTTTATTACTCCCTTTGCACGATTCAGGACTGATGCTACTGTATTGATGCCTCCCGGCAAATTGGATACTCCGGAGGCAGTGGCAGCGGAAAGTGATGCTGATGATCCTTGTTGTATTATTGACGCCGATGATGATAGAGAATTATAATCGCTTGAATTTGATGATGATGCCCCTGCAAGACTACTAATAGTATTAATTGCGGAAGTAACTCCTCCAATTGTCGGATTTAATGGTGACGAAATTGTTGATCGTTTGGTTATGTTGCCAGAAATTGTGTTTGCAATTGCAGTAATACCCCCAATGGTGGTAGTAATAGAACTTGAACTCAATCCAGTCAATGAAGCAGACGTTGATAAGGCATTATTTACTTGATTAATTGATCCTGTCACCCCAGCAATGCTATTATTAATTAATCCGGATACAGCATTCACTGATCCTAGCGCATTCGCTAAGGATGATGGTGAAGGGTTATTAGGAGATAGTCCCGTAACATTCCCGGCAATAGAACTTAATGTGGATAATCCTGACTGCGATGGTATACCAGCTAATCCACTCAGTAATGATCCTCCCAGTTGAGTAGATTGGCTTGCAACCGTAGCTACTTTAGCTGCATTTGCTTTGGCTATGGCATTTAAATTTTGTGGTATATTTGCTTGTAATGGAGTGAATGAATTTACAATGGCTTTAAATGCTGATGCTGATACTCCATCTGCCAAACTTAATAATCCGGACAAGTTAGGAGAATTACCCATCGCAGTTAGTGCGCTCGCTATACCACCTAACCCACCGATAGCCGTTGATGCAAAAACTGCGGCTGCACCACCAGAACCTATTGCGCTTAATGCACTCTGTACTTGATTCACTGATCCGTAGATTGCTCCACTAGCACTGTTAACTGCACCAGAAGCCGTACCACTTATTGACCCTGCGGCACCTGATAATGCGTTGGATACCCCTGACAGCGCGCTGGATGCTCCATTTAATGATGTTAGTGCAGTTCCCGTTTTTCCAGTTACCTGTTGAATTGCTGCCAAGGTGGCATCTATTCCAACGGTAGACCCTGCTTGCACTAAGCCTGCTACTTGAGTAGCAGACTCGGTGCCAGATATTACACCGGCCATACCCAGTGCTGTTTGTGCTTGTTGCATGGTAGTGACTACCGCTGAAGCCTGTGCGGTTGGGTTTGATACCAAGTTTATCAAATTTTCTGCACCGGATGTGCCAGTAAATATTGATGATGGCATTGCCTGTGTAATATTGGCTCCAGAATTTACGAGACTATTAATTAACGTATCTGATCCTGGTTTTATTATTCCTGCACTTGCCAATTGGGATGGTGTAAGAGCAAATGAACCTATTGCGGCGACATTTCCGCTATCTGTGGCAACTACAGCAGAACCAAGTGTTACAGCAGAATTTAATGGGCCGTTTGATGCTGCCGTTGCTACAGCGGCAATCATTGCATTAGTGGTATCAGAATCAATTGCACCTGAGATTGCATTTACTGATGGCGCAGAAGATATTGTTGCTATATTTGGTGGTTTTGCTGCCGGAGGATCGCCTGCTAATGCTGGGGTATTACTGGTGAGTCCGGGAGTTCCTCCTTGTCCACCGCCTGATAGTGCTGCTTGATTGGTTTGTTGAACAGATGGATTCGGTGATGATGGGAGATTTGATCCTGCATCCATACTATTCTTTATATCAACTCCTTGACCGGCATTTGCCCATGGGGCATGGGATGGTGCTCGCGAAGCAATAGTTAATAGCTTACCGGGGGCGGCGGCGAAACCTTTATCTGGATCATGTAATGTATCAGTCTGAGCAATTAGCGGAATAATTGGAACTTCTTCTGGATTTGTACTTGGTGAACCGCTGTTTAAATTAACCTTTGACCCATTAATATATGTATCACCAGCGCCGACTAGCGAGGCTTCTGCGCCAGAACTAAATGCAATTGCATCCTTTATTTTAGCTGTAAACTTTTGCAAAGAAGTTATCAGAAAGTCTTGACCTGAACGAAATTTAGTTTTTTCTTCAGAGTTGAATTGTATATTTTTAGCTTGTACTCTAAAATTTTCCATTGCCTGAATATTAACATCGCGGTCGGCGTGAAGGTTGATATCACCCTGTGTTCTCATATTAACAGAGTTTGTGGTAAATATATCTACTGTTCCTTCTTTACCCAATTCAATATATGATTGTCCATTTGAATGTAATAACATTAATGTTTGACCATCATCACTCATCATCAATTGATGACCCAAAGATGTCCGTATATGTATACCTTGGTCTTTTCCAACAACGTCACCATCGTCCATTGTAATGCTATGTCCCGTTCTCCGAGACACTACTTGTAGTTGCTGTGGGTTTGCAGTTGCTAAATTTTGTGGTAGAGTAGCGTCATCATACCCTCCACTATAAATTGGTCTACCGGGCGAATTAACACCCCACCCAACACGACTGGGAGACTCGCGAGAAGCACTTGATGATTTTGGTCCGCGCACTGTGTCTCTTACTGTTCCCTGTTGCGTATGGATCGCTGCTGAATAGCTATGAACTGGTCTGGGTGTGGAATTAAATTCTGCACTATCAGTTGTTGCAGCGTCATTGGTATTCATATTAGTCACGGGTAGACGAGTAGAACCGCCTAAACTGTTTGCTTCACCATTATTGGCAACAATATTATCTGATGTACCAATTGATGGGATGGAGTGCATCGCCTCTGCGTCATGAGCAACTCCAATGTAATATCCATAATTTACGTCGCCATTAATAAAAATTACGACGACTTTACTGCCGATTTCAGGAGGAGAATTTGTTTGACCAAATGAACTAGGGTTATTTTTATATGAACCCGTCCCCGTATTACCCCCGGATGCTCCTGTAGTTCCGCCAAATGGACTCAGGTAACTTACTGTTAGCCAATTTGATGAATCATCCGAGTCTTCTGGCGTTTTGTCACCGAGAAGAACTCTGATTCTTCCTGAATTATTTGGATCAATATTATCCTTAACCGTTGCAAGGATAGGATACATTTTGGTGTCACCACCACCCACACTTGGATTAGCTGATTTTAGTTTACCTTTTAATTTTGAAATATTTTGTGCCATATTTTTTATCCATATGCTCCAGCACCACCGAATCCACCAGTAAGTATGTCAGAATTAGAAGGTATGTTTTGTGGAGGGTCTTTTACGGTTCCAGTAGTCTTAGTTGTAGATTTTGTTTTTTTAGGTGCTTTACCCGTTTTGTTAGCTCCAATTAACTCCGCCAAATTAGTGGCACCGTTCATTTGAATTTCTTGTTCAAATACACCATTATTAAACATGCTAGTAACAGATGTTACATAGTATGGCATGCCTTGTATTAAGGGATTTCCATAAACATCGGTAGCTTGTGCAAGTTCTTTGGGAATAGGAAAGAAATATATACTATCATTTAAACTCATTGTGCCAGACGTATTATCATAATCAATAGCTTCTACTATATCCACTTCAATTATTACCTGAGATGCTTGTGAATTAATTTGATGTTTTTTTGATTGATAATACTTTGAATATACAGCATCTGGGGAGTTCGCATTCGGATTTATCAAGAAATCAGGATCACCAAAAATTTTTAGATGTGCTTTAGTATATGCACCAGAATTATTTAAAGACGTAATATAATCATTTTGCGATTCTAGCGCCGGTCCTTTCCCGCCTGTTCTAGATTCGCTGGTTTGTTTTCCCGGCACCCGAGGAGTATCGGTAGGATCACTAATATCCGGTGAACTAGTACCATCACTATTTTGTTTTGTTTTATCCGTCTCATCTGGAATTTGAGTAACAGTCTGAATATAATCATTATCAAATGCCAATGAAAATTCTTTTACTTCTGTGTTTTTACCAGTATACCAGTATTTATATCGTTTATATGGACCTGGATAAGTTGTTCCAGTTTTCTTATTTGCATATATACTATCATTTACTGGAGTATCATACTCCGTAATTACATAGCATATATCATACGCCCATGATTTCGTTTTATTATCCCATTGAGGATTTGTTACTTGAGGAGTAACATTAAACCAACTTATTTGTGGATTGTTCCCTCCGGGCTGCTGATTTAAATCGCCTTTGTCAGGATTAGCTTGGATATCACTATCATAAATAACCTTTAGTGCATCTCTTAAATAACTGCTTTGTTGAATAATATTGTTGATTCCTTGCAACAATGCCATCCCATGTCCAATATGAATTGTTCTGGATTTGTTGTTTGGTTTAGCTTTAGCTGCAGTTTTAGGATTAGATGCTTTTGTACTAGTTGCACCACTACCGGCCCATTTTGATTTATCCAAGTCAGCAGGAGAAACAATAGTTGCATTCTGAATTCTTTCTGTTCCCGGTTCCCATCTGATGGAATAATTGTTTCCAATCGTTCTGCTGTTATTTTTTACTTGTTTTTTATGTGCTTTTGTTTGATTGGCCATCAATTGGTTTATCGCATCGGAGACCGTGTTTGCTGTTATTGACTGAGTATCGAGTGTAGTGCCATTGGCAGTACCTAATCCCACACTGTGTCCAGTTGGCGTGGCTGCGAAATGATATCGTGCAGGGCTACCATCCAAGGTGAATTTCATACGATTAATAGTTAAATCAATATAATATTGAAAAGTATCCACTGGATCGGCATTTACTCCACTTGGGTCAAGTATACCACCATCAAAAGGGGAATTACTTAGCATTATGTTCCCATTAGCATCATATCCTATGAATTCAATTCCCAACACATAGTGAAATCTTAATGCATTGTTAGGTAATGATATGCCAGATTTTGAGTTCTTCTTAGCCTGTTTGCCTAGTGTTTCGCAAGTCTTTCTTAACTTAGTACCAAAAGAAAATCCATATGGTTCAACAATGTCAAAAGTTATTGTGTGTTCCTGTGCTGATGCTCCAGTACCTTTTGAGCTAATAATACTCTCTATCTTTAAATTATCAATATAATAATCAAGATCAAAATATGGAGCGCGAGTAGCGTTTTGATTATTAACTCCTCCAGACTGAGCTAATAAAAATGCCCCCTGATTGTCCTTGAGATTTGGGTTATCCGGATTTGAACTATTATTTACTGCATCTCTTAGTGCATTTACATTCTTATTCCCACTCTTTACGAATGCGGTATATGCATCCGGACTTAATATATATAAACTTAGTATGTAGTTATAACTTGAAAATTGTCCTAATGGATTTTGCAATCTTTTACCCGGTAAAGTATTATCGCTTCCATTATTGTTTACTGTCGTGACATTTTCAGCATTGCTATAGTTGAATTCTGGTAGTAATTCTTCATCTCTTGGCAATGCTGGAACATCCGTTGGAGGTATAATTGGTCCATTTGCGTCTGGAATAGTACCGGCAGGATTTGATGAAATGTCACCACTGTCATCATTTACTGAACCGGTCGCGGATGGAGGAGGAGGCGCGAGTGGTGTTTCCATTGGGGGCACTAAAGGTGCGGGTTTTAGAGTTTGTGTTTGGTCAATCAATGCTCGTAAATCACTGTTACCATTACTGGTTAGATAATTACTAGCATCAGTTGCGGCGGCCAAAATTTGCTGTGCTGATTGTATTTGTTCTGGAGTAGATGCTGGATTGTTAATGACTCTTTGCGCGTCTCTAATTTTTCTGTTTAACTGATCCTGTGCTTCGCTTAACGCAGCACCAGTATTGTATCCAGATGGTTCAAAAACAGAAGCAAACGTTTGTCCAGTGGAACTATCAGCCACTGTTATCGTAATTGATCCGGAAGAATCTACTGAATATCTGATATAAGTATTGCCTACTGTTACAGTATTACTTGCCATTTTATACTCCCAAAACTTCTCTCAATGTAGCCAGAGTAGGTATATATATCCCCGTGCCTGCTGTAAATTTAAAGTATGGATCGGGTCCTAAGGTATTAGGATTTCTCCCAGCAAACACCCACCAAAGTTTTGAATCGTTATACAAATCATATGCTAATAAATCAGGTCTATATTCATATGTTTGAGTTATAATCATATATACGTCCGTAGGATTCAGTGGAATAGTCCTATATACCAGTAAATCCAAATATTTATTATTAATTATATCTGTATTATAGTAAGGGCTTGAAGCAGGGTATATTACCTGATTAGATGATTTTGTAGAACTCATTACCAAATTCCCGTATTGATACTATTTTGCTCATTAATGGATGGAAACAATCTTCCACTTGAATAATCCCTGAGACTAAATTTGTTTGAAATATCATTTCTACTGACCATGGGAACAGCGATGATTTGCATTTGTATTTTTGTCGGTACCCAAGTGGTAGGAACATTTGCCGTTTTTGGTGTAGCAGGAAATACTGGAGGTGCACCAATACCCCCTTTACTGACATTTGCAGGAAGGCGACTTGCACTCTGACTTCCACCCCCGGTTGTTCTTTTATTATTTACGATAGATTCAGGAATTCCTGCGGCAGAAGGCGCAGTTGTCATGATGTAATCCACATCTGGTGGCAAAACGTACCCAAATGACTGTATTGCTAATGGATGATTATCAAACTGCCAGCCACCGAAACCGTGTAGATAGCACAATGGGGGAGGAGTTCCATTTTTCGGATTATCATCCTGTCCATAAAACATTTTAGTAACTGATTTAAAAAAATGAATAACCGCCAACAAATAATTGGCTTCAAATGTGTCTTGTGCAGTAAACTCTGCAGTTATATTTATAGAATCAACGTAGCTACTTTTGTATTGATATATTCTATAGTTACTGTGTGTCAGTGTTTGTGGTTGATAGTCTGCTGCATAATTTACACTAATACCTGGTGTATACGGAAATATAACTCCGTTTGTTTGTACTAAGGGTTCTAATATACCCGGTTCAGAAGCCATATACAAGTAGTCAGCATCTGATGCTAAAGTAAGACGTACTCGCCAATCTACTGCTGATGTATAATTGCTTTGGACTTGTGCCGTTGCTTGTCCCTGTGTGGTGGCCTTAAGTCCCGTAGGCGCAGTTACTGTCAAGGAACCATCTGGGTTTGTTGTCGCTGCATTTCCTGGCCCGGTATACGTATATCCTAATTGATCTGCACGTGCTCGCTGATCTCCCGGACTCAAAGATGCTACTTGTTCCGGTGTTAAATTTGGATCATATATATCTGAAATATCATTACCTAGCGGTAAAGGTATATTTTGTGGTTCCTGAATAGGTGGAGGCGGTGGATCACTCAATGCAGCATCATTGATTTGTCCTATTGGTGTTGATTCAGCTATGGTTACTACGGGTTCTGGTGTTTTTGTTAAATCATTATTAATATTGAGTGCAGCATCATTGATTTGTCCTATTGGTGTTGATTCAGCTATGGTTACTACGGGTTCTGGTGTTTTTGTTAAATCATTATTAATATTGAGTGCAGCATCATTGATTTGTCCTATTGGTGTTTGAATGATGGAATTATCCGGATTAGGTGCTCCGCCTTCATCAGGATTCCATGGCACCGGTTCAGAAATTATTGCTGGGCCTGGTAACATGGACGAATCGGTTAATGTTAATACCTTGACTATAGAAGTTTGATTAGCTATTTCATCTTGTGCGATTGTTTGTTGCGCTTCAACATTACTGTTTCCGACTCTGCTTGTGTTGTAAGCATCTAATTCTTTGGGATCGATCGGTGGCGCGCCGTAATAGATTTGACCTGTATCAGGATTTACTTTCTGATAATTGGCAAGTCCGTCTATCTGATCTGGTGGGATGTTAGTTGTTTGCGCCTCAATTAATTGTGGTGGATTACCAGATGAAGACAGTGAATTTGGATCAGTACCGGACGTTGCTTGTGTTATTATGGATTTATTTACAGATTGAGCAGCTATACCTAAATTTGAAATAACAGATAAGGCTTGCTCTTTTGGGAGATTTATAATGGATTGTCCGATTTGTATTGTTGATGTGGCACTGCTTATACCAGTGGTACTGTCCGGGGGATTGGTAACAGTTATATTTGATATATCATTTTCAGAAAGACCAGATATGGTTTGTCCATTAATTGTTACTGCATATGTAGTTGGTGCAGAATCAGGGTCTGGAGTTGTGCCAGTTATAGTCGCTGTTGGGGTTATATATCTGGTTGCAGTTGGCATAATTTTCCTTTGATAAATACTTTCCTAATTGTATTTATCGCACAAAAATACCCGATTTTTTACCCATAACTGTTGCATTAATGCAACATATTGTGGTATAATTATTGTTAACGTAAAGGAACACACGTGGCAACAACACCAATCACAAAACCGACTAAGAAGGTAAATTATCTAAACAATCGCGACATTCTTAAAGAAATACACAAAAGCAAGACTACCTATTGCTATTTCACTGATCCAGAATATCATGCATATGATCTGATCATTGATGCTCCTGAAAGTTCAATTGAATTTGCTCTTGAGTATGCATTAAAGCCCGAACAGGTTCAGTCCGCAAAGACATCACGAGCGGCAAGATTAACATTAGAGTCGGGTGAAAAAATTCTCCCTGAATCAATTCCAACAGAGGATTTAGTATTTCGTGTGATGACTTGGGACCACATTCCTGTTTCACAGAAGCAACCAAGAAAAACAAACCGAAAGAAAACTGCAAAAGATATCATTGTATTTGATGAAGATGAAGGCGAAGATTTCTCTGATTTAGAAGATAAGACCACTAAAGGTGAAGTAGACGACATGGTTCATGTCAAAGTAAACTTTCCACCATTCCAACATTTTAAACTTGATGAAACAAATACGTTCAGATGTGTAGGTAAGTCTCATTGGGTTGATGGGTTGGAGAATGGACATTTCTCAAAGGATCATGGCAACATCACCAATAAACTGGCGAGAATGTATATGATGCTATGTGAAAAGTATGCAATGAAGTTTAACTGGCGTGGATATACATACAACGATGAAATGAAAGCCAGTGCGGTCCTACAATTGACTTATGTTGGACTCAGATTTAACGAAGCGAAATCAGCTAATCCATTTGCTTATTATACCGCTGCTATCACAAATAGTTTCTGCCGAGTGCTAAACACCGAAAAGCGTAACCAAAATATCCGCGATGACATCTTGGAAATTAATGGGCTGAACCCTTCGTTCTCGCGACAGATGAGGGAAAATAAAACAACAGTTTTGGACTAAGTGAATGATAATGTTTGCTTTTTTCAATGACTTATAGTATAGTTAGAACATATGAAAAACCTATTCAAAAAAGCAGCAGTGTTCACTGATATACATTTCGGACTAAAGAGTAACAGCCTACAGCACAATCAAGATTGCGCAGATTTCGTTGATTGGTTTATATCAAAGGCAAAAGAGGAGGGGTGTGAAACATGTTTGTTTCTTGGTGATTGGAATCATCATAGAGCAAGTATAAACATTCACACCCTTCAATTTGGGTTACGTGCTTTAGAAAAATTAAACAATGCATTTGAGCGTGTTTTATTCATTCCGGGAAACCATGATCTTTATTACCGTGATCGCAGAGACATTCACTCGGTAGAGTGGGCATCACATCTTCCCAATATCACAATCGTTAATGATTGGTTTTGTGAAGGGAATGTTGTCATTGCGCCATGGCTTGTTGGTGATGATTATAAGAAGTTACCAAAATTAAAAGGCAAATATATGTTTGGGCACTTTGAACTGCCAAACTTCTACATGAACGCAATGGTTCAAATGCCTGATCATGGAGAACTTAACTTAGACCATATTCAGCAATTTGATAAAGTATTCTCCGGTCACTTTCATAAGAGACAGGCAAGAAGGAACGTATGGTACATTGGAAACGCGTTTCCCCATAACTATGCGGACGCTGGTGACGATGCCAGAGGAATGATGGTACTTGAGTGGGGAGAAGAGCCTGAGTTTCATGCATGGCCACAACAGCCGCTATTCAGAGTATACAAACTCAGTGACGTTCTGGACAATCCTGATGGGTTACTTCTTCCTAAGACAAACGTTCGTGTCCATCTTGACATTGACATTTCATATGAAGAGGCGAACTTCATTAGAGAAACTCTGATACCAACACATAATCTTCGTGAAATGTCGCTCATTCCAATAAAGAATAGCGAGCACATTCAAGATTTAGAAACAGGTGAACTTAAGTTTGAATCAGTTGATCAAATAATTGTTGACCAAATTACCGCCATAGAGAGCGATTTCTATGATTCTAAACTTCTGTTGGCTATTTATGAGTCAATATGATTCTTTAGTTTCCATCCGTATGCGCGATTTCTCTTTCCTTTACCGATATAATATGGGGTAAGATCAGATTTACGCAGGTATGCATAAACGTAATAAATATTCATTGCTGATAGCTCCTTCTTAGCAATTAGAGTGGGTGGGGATTGCAGTCCCGTGACTCACATTTATTTATATATTTAACAAAAACCATTGATTTATACCTAACAGGATGTTATAATACTATCATGTCAATCATTCTCAAAAATATAACCCTTCGTAACTTCCTTTCAATTGGAGCAGTTACCCAAGCAGTAAATTTTGACAGCAAAGAATTAACTCTTATCATGGGTCAAAATTTAGACCTTGGAGGAGATGGTGCAAGAAATGGAACGGGCAAAACCACTCTGATACAAGGGCTGGCTTATGTTCTATTTGGTTCACCAATTAATAGCATTCGTAAAGATAACCTTATCAACCGCACCAATGGTAAAGGTATGATGGCTACTCTTGAATTTAGTGCTAATGGGATTGACTATAAGATTGAACGAGGAAGAAAACCAAACATCCTTAGGTTCTTCGTGAATAATAGTTTACAAGAGCATAAAGACGATTCCGCTCAAGGTGAAAACAAGGAAACTCAGGCTGCAATTGAGCGCGCTATCGGTATGTCATCCGATATGTTCAAGCATATTGTTGCTTTGAATACGTATTCAGAGCCATTCCTTGCCCTTGGTTCAGGACCACAAAGAGATATTATTGAACAGTTGCTTGGTATTACCTTGTTGTCCGAAAAGGCTAAAGCCATAAAGGATAAACTGAATGTCAATAAAGATAATATCCAGCAAGAAGAATTCAAGGTCAAGGCTATTGAAGAAGCAAACAAAAGAGTTCAGGAACAAATTGAAAGCCTAAAACGTAGACAGTCTTTGTGGATCAAGAAACATGAGGCAGATTTAAATAGTCTTGTAACAGACTATGATGAACTAAGCAAGATTGATATTGAGGCGGAATTACAATCTCATAAAGACTTCTCTGTATATCAAGAAAAAAAGAAAAAGCAAGATGCAATCAGTGCGCTCGTCGCTAGACAAGTAGCATGGAAGCAAAAGCAGTCCAAGGATATTGCTGCTCTTCAAAGCACATATGATGCTCTGAGTCATATTGATATTGATGCGGAATTACAAGCCCACAAGTCCGTTGCCGAATGGAAGCATAAAAAGGCTGATGCCGATAAGTTCAACTTGACAAAGGCGAATCTAGAAAAGAATATTATTCGCGAAACCGGAATCATCAAGAAACTTTCAGAAGAAATTGCAACTTTGGAAAGTAACAGGTGCTATGCATGTGGTCAAGATTTTCATGATGAAAATCATGTAACCGTTTTGGACGATAAAAAGGCATTGCTTGCTTCTGCACAGAACGATCTTACCCAAAACCAAAATGATTTAGAAAAAATAAAAAATGCATTAAATGATTTGAATTTGGGTAAACAGCCATCCACTCATTATAAGACTGAATCCGAGGCGATCAAACACAGTTCCGAACTTGAAAACATTCAAAATAAAATTGCTTCTAAAAACCATGAGACCGATCCCTATGCTGAGCAAATTACAGAAAATGATACCTTAGAAGCCCTCGGACCCGTTCCAAAGACTATATACGATACTGAAGCGCAGGCGATTGAACATAGATCAACCGTGCATAACCTGCTGCAACAGATTGAACGTAAGGTAGCAGAAGTTGATCCCTATGCTGAGCAGGTTATTGAAATGGAATCTAAAGCATTACAAGAAATTGATTTTGAAAAGATCAACGAGTTGTCACGTTATGGTGATCACTTGAAGTTTCTCATGGACCTATTGACCAGTAAAGACTCATTTATTCGTAAGAAGATCATTGATCAAAACTTGTCCTATTTAAACGCAAGACTTACTCATTATCTGGATAAAATGGGACTGCCCCATACTGTTATCTTCAAGAATGACTTGTCGGTTGAAATTACTGAACTCGGGCGTGAGTTGGATTTTGATAATTTATCACGCGGTGAGCGGAACCGACTGATTCTTGGTCTTTCGTTTGCATTTAGAGATGTGTGGGAAAACTTGTATCGTCCTATTAATACTTTGTTCATTGACGAATTGATTGACTCGGGCTTAGACTCTATAGGAGTTGAAAACGCAATGGCTGTTCTCAAAGAAATGTCTCGTAACCGCAACAAGTCAATCTGGCTCGTTTCACACAGAGAAGAACTTGCAGGGCGTGTTCCAAGTGTTCTCAAGGTTGTCAAGGAGGCTGGGTTCACCTCATATTCCACATCAACCGATATAGAATAAAAAAAATACGTGCGTTGGTAAAAGAGATAAATCAGTATATGACATCACCACAGAAAGCAAAAGGCTCTTCATTTGAACGCGAAGTAGCAAAATTCTTATCCGAAACATACAACGAAAGTTTTATCAGAGCGCCGGGTTCAGGTGCGTATGTGGGCGGCAAGAATCAAGCTCGTAAGGAGTTCCTTCATGAGGGACAGGTTCGCAGTTTCAAGGGTGATATCGTGCCGGGACAGTCTTTTACAAAATTCAACGCAGAATGCAAATCTTATGCAGATTTCCCATTTCATCAGTTATTAACTGGCAATTGCAAAGTATTTGATACTTGGATTGAACAGCTTATGGCAGTGGCAGACGAAGGCGATTGTAACATTCTATTCATGAAGTTTAATCGTAAAGGTCGTTATGTAGCCGTTCAAGCTAAGTATACATGGATAACCGATTATTTCACTTACTATAGTTCACCTACAGTAGGTGATTGGATATTCATTGAATTTGACCATTTTTTTAAAAACAACAAAGACTTATTTAAATCATATTCAAGCTCAACATCCAGCACCGCAGACACCATGTCAGAACCCCCATCTAATATTCTCACCCTAAACATTTAATCTAATATCTAGCCCATTTAAACCTAACACAAAACCAACCCCACATTGATGTCTGGTGTACGTTCGTAGACCCTCCTTGAGGAAGCAGGATTTAAACCCCCTGTAGTCCGGATTCTGGAGTATGCCTGACCGAGAGGTCAGTGCCAGATTCAACATAGTCTGGTGGATGTTGATAGTAATATCAACCGCAAAACACTACACATCAATTGGTGTGTTGATTTGTGTTTAGGAATACCGACAGGGCAATCGTTAGTAGACGAACCCTGAATGAGTCTGTACCCTGTTTATCTCGTGGGAACAGAACATGCGTTGCCGAGGGGTCGGAAAGACCGATAGCCTCACTACACCTCCATAAATACCTTACAGGGCAACCGGTGGCGGTCAACAGCGATTAAAAGGCTAGTTGACCGGGAGAGAGATAATAATGAATGACGGCCATGGCAAGTTGTAAATTAGTAGTGCTTTCTTACGGAAGCACTACTATGTCTTCAAACCGGCAATGCTATTTAAGAAGCACCTAAATGATCATTACTCTTCTTAAGAATAATAAAAAATAATCTAAAAAAATCAATTCTGAAAGAAATGAAAACGAACAAAGTGAGTTTTCAGATGAACGAAGTTCATCAATCATATTGAAACAATTGATGAACTTCTTATGGATTCCGGATAGAAATAATTAGAAGAATGGCATTTGAGTTTTTTTAGTAACTTCGAGATTGCCATCAATTACTTCTTGTATTGCACCCCTCTCAGATTCAGACATATTGAGAATATCTTCGTATGATACCCCACCACGCATATACCAAGACAGCGTTAATGCTGATTTCTTTACTGCCGCGACATCCTTTTCATATCCTTCTAGCAGCTTTCTAATCTCTTCGGGCTTAGAGTTTAGAAGCCTTACACGAAAAAATCTGATGGATTTAAAGTAAATGGTTGAGTGTATTCATGGTTACATTGTGGGCATTGCATGTTGAGAGGTTTAATTTCTCCTGCTTCCTTCAGTGAAGCATTATAATCTCTAAGTTTAACAAATAAATTTCTATCACAATTTTTTAAAAAATCAAGAATGAAAGTTTTATCTGTTACCTTTGTAGCAGGAGTTTGAATATACTCAATAGTAGATGATAATAGTTCAAGAGTTAATGTTGTAATTTTTTCTAGCGCAGCATGACTTTTTTCGTCTCTTTCTTTTGCGTCTTCAATCATGGTAATACTTGAAAACTCTCTCTGAATTTCAAATTGCTTCAATGAAACATCGTTTATTTCTCTATACGTGAGTGGTCTAAACTTTACATTTAGGTCTCCCGTATCATACAATGTGTTATAATCTGACACACCAAGAGTTGATAACATTCCCATGAGATTTACGCCAAATTTGGTTTCTTCGTCGCATCCGGGACAAGTAGTTTCAATTTCCATGTCTCCTGAACTACCCGCTGCTTTAATACCAATTAAAATTGCATCCAAATCAACATTAGTAACTGACCATGGGTCCTTGATATTTGGAATACAACTTCTAATCAATTCCGCAACGGCAGAACCGTTAAACAATGCATCAGGTGTTCTTGCCGTAATCTCGTCAATTGCAGTCATTGGGTATACTGGAAGTTCTCCCGTTTCTGGCATATCAATTGCACCAACAGGATACCCTATGCCACCACTCGGTAATTTAATATGAACAGTTGGTCTTCTAAAATATTGACGAAGTGGGTTAACATCTGATGGTGGTACTTGTGTTGGATTCATCGTCTGTGGTATAGGTGAATTTACAAATTGATCTGTTGTGTTTGTAGGTAGATCATTATAAATTGGAGTGAATCCGGCTACTGGGATTCCCATATTTGTATTCTGGGTAGGTGGAATAGGAATGTTATTGTCCATTTTTTTAATTTCCTCAAAATGATGGTTTTAGAAATGCTAAATACATAAGAGTATTTATTGTACAAAAATACCAAAATATATTTAGGTTGAGATAATGGATATTGATCCAAATTTGTTGGAAGATTTCAATGAGCAATTGCGACAGATGACTGACCTTATGGGACAGAATAATTCTGTTATGTCTTCGTATTTAAAGAGTCTTAATGATCTTACATCATCTACATCTGACAGTACAAATGCTACGCAAAAAAATACTACTGCCAATAATAACGCATCACAGGCAGCACAAGACTTGGCAAATGCTGAAGAGTATTCTGCAAGAAAGATAAAAGAGGCACAAGCTAATCTTGAACTTTCATTTAGGTATGCATCCACTGGATTATTAGGGTTTGGTAGTGCGGCACTCAGTGGTAAAGAAGGGTTAGAAAAATATTCTGGATCATTAACTAATGCCGGAGTTGCTGCATCTAAGATTGCTGAAAACTTTGGACTACTAGGCACAGCAGTTGGCTTAGCTATCCAAGCACTTACTAAATTTGGCGCTGATGCGTTAAAATTAGTAGATCAAACTACAAATTTTAGAGACGAATTAGCAAAATCTACTGGTGTTGTTACTACCTCTTTAGAAAATATTGACCGATTCTCACGGGAAGCGAAATTTTCTGGAGAAAGAATGGCTATTCTTCAGAAAGCTACCAGTGGTCTAGGAACAAGTCTTACTGCGTTAGGTGGTTCTGCCGATCAGGGTGCCACCCAATTTATGAAAATGGCCTCATTGGGCAAAGATGCTGACGAAACCCGTAAACGATTTGGTATGATGGGCATCTCACAAGAACGCTTAATAGACATGCAATCCAAATATATAGATTTGCAGGGTAAATCGGGTTCCGCATATGCATTGCAGCACATGACAATGGGACAATTACAGAAACAGTCATTAGAATACGTAGAAAATTTAGCGCGAATGTCATCACTAACTGGTGAAAGTGCTGATAAATTACAATCCGACCGAGATTCTCTTGCTTCCACCCAAGCAGTGCAATTGGGACGCCGCCGAGAAATGCTTGATTTACAAGAAATAGGTAAGACTCAAGGAATTAAATCACAGGCATATCAAGATAAATTAAAAGAAGTCAATGATCACGAAAAAATGTTGAGTTCATTGTCTGATAGATTTGGCGCAAAACAGGCTGCTGCTCTTGGTGAATATATGTATCAAGGCATCAGTAAAAATAATGCATCACAAGTAGTTGGCTCTCCGGAAGTATTAACAGCCATAGATCGTGCTAAATCTGGTCAATTGTCTCCGGATCAGTTTGATTCAGCAGCAGTAAATGCAAGAAATGCTGCTGAAAATAGATTTGCATACAATCCTGGTGTAATGTACGGGGATAATCCGGAAAATTTAGGTTTTGATTTAGATACACTTAAGAAATCCAATATTGGCTTAAGTGATAAAAATGCTGAGCAGACGAAAAAAGAATACGATGATCGCGTAAAATTAATAACTGATACAAATAAAAACCCAATGGCATCTGGTGATGAAGATTTAAAGAGGCGCGAAAGAAATTTACAATCTTCTTATCAAGAGGGATTGGAAAAATTGATACACTTATTAGGTCCTCTTGGCTTAACGGGAGCAACTTTAGCGGCTACAGCCGCATTGTGGGGACTTAGTGGCGCAGCGGTGTTGGGCATTGGTCGCGGTGGATTGTTTGGAAGTATTGGTAATAGACTTTTTGGTAATATGGGCGTAAAAGCCGCAGGCGCAGCAGAGGGGATCGGTGGAGCAGCAGAGGGGATCGGTGGAGCAGCAGAGGGGATCGGTGGAGCAGGATTATTAGCATCTGGTGCAGAAATGGAAGCAGGTGGTGTTGCCGCAGATGCCACTGGTGTTGGGGCACCAGTTGGGATAGGAATGAATATTCTGGGTGCGGGCATGATGCTTGGTGGTGCTGGATTAATGGCATATAATTGGCTAACAGGAAGTGGCGATAATTCATCAGCACAACCAACAACGGCATCCACATCAGATCAAGAAACTCCTCAAACCCCCGATATAACACGTGATAACGATAACCAAGATAGTGGAGGGAGTGTTGATCAATCCGCTATAGACGCAAGAATGCAAAATACCAGTGGAGGAGGACTGATAGCAGCATTCAGACGTTTGAATGAGTCTATAAATCGTCTCACACAAAGCGTAGATACGCTGTCAGAGCGGTATGGACAAGATAAAACCGAAGAAGAAGGAGGAGGAGGAGGAGGAGGAGCAGGAGGAGGAACACCAGCCGGTAACAGTGCAAATGCAGCCGAAGCAATGAAATTTTTTATTGGACAAGGATGGACAAAAAATCAAGCTGCTGGGATAGTAGGAAATCTACAGCAAGAATCTGGTGCCAATCTTGATCCAAACATTAGTAATAGTATTGGTATGTATGGTATTGCTCAATGGGATACTTCCAGAAGAAAAGAATTTGAGAAAATTTATGGTAAATCAATATATGGTTCTAGCTTTGAAGACCAACTGAAATATGTACAATACGAGCTAACAAATGGAAATCGTAAGGCAGCAGGGGATAGATTAAAACAAGCATCAAATGTAAATGATGCAGCGTCAATAGTTACTCGTTTATATGAAGGTGCGGCAGGACAGGATGATGCTAAAAGAATTGCTAATGCCCAAGCTCTTGCACAAAATACAGATACTAAACAAACAAATTTTGGCGGATTGTTTGGTGGTCTGCCCGGAATCGGAGGAGGATTTGGTTCAGAATATAACATAGACCCCGCAAATGCTGCACAATATATTAATTTTAGTGGGGCATCAGGTGGACTGCAAAACCTTAATGGACTCCAACCAAATGTAAAAGCTGCACTAATAAGAGCAGCGCAGCAGTATTATCAACAAACAGGTAGAAAACTAACACTAAACAGCGGCGCGCGCTCACTTCAGGATCAACAGCGTTTATGGGACAATAGAGCTAATAATCCAAATCCAGTTGCGCCTCCTAATCCAAATTCACCTCACGTGAGAGGTTCTGCCGTGGATATTGCTGAGTACAATAATCCTGCTGCATTAAATGCGTTACATTCTGCGGGCTTATATCAAACAGTAAGAGGTGATCCCGTACACTTTGCTTTACAAGCAGCTAACGGTGGTTTGTTCTCTGGTCCAGACTCTGGTTATCCCGCACTATTACACGGCACAGAAATGATTGTTCCAGTAGACAATGCTCAGCATAGGGCAGGTAGCAAACTAGAAGAACTTAACAATTACACTAAATCGGAAACATTAAAGCAATTTAGTAAAGTTGCTGATCCTGACACGACAAGACAGATGAAAGATTTGATGAATAGGAATTCATCTGTTTCAGGTCAGGGCGGAACACAGATTTATGATCCAGCCGCAGATAGAAATCTAAGATTAGCTACTGATGATAACAATCTTCTTAAAGAAATACGAGACGGCATCAACAAAATGCACGGTATTACTAACAAAAATGCAACTGAAAAAGCATCTAAAAAAAGTAAATCTACAGGTAGCAAAAATAAATCTGGAAAAGGCTATTTTGAACGGCATCCAACGAGAGCAGGTCCTGCTGCATATCTAGGTACTAAATTGCTCAGCCCGTTTCTCAGTAAAATTTCCTCTGCTACTGGTAAAGTTTTTTCTGCTGCTAAATCTAAATTAGGTTCCCTGAGCGAAATGCTTTTTGGAAAAACTATCAAGCCTATCCCGGCAGAAGGAAGAGTAATAGATGGTGTTCGTGTTGGTGGAGGATTTAGAGCAGAAGCAACTCCTAATAGTCCATTAGGCAAGGCATTATTACAAAAAGAAGCAGAAGAATCAAAAGGGCTTTTACCTAAATTAGCTGAAAGAATTAGTACATTAACAAAAACCTCATTTGCAAGATTATCTGGCGCGGGAGAAAGCGTAAGCTTAGCAGCAAGTAAAGCATTTGAACCCATAACCCGAATGGCTAGTAAAATAACAGGACCTGTCGGGAAGTTAGTAGCGAAAGCTGGCGGCGGACTTGCTGGCGGAATATCTGGTATTTTCTCGGGATACGAAGAATATTCTGCTGATAAAAAGAAAGGTAATTCAACTAAAACTTCACTCAAAAAAGCTGGCACAGTTGGAACAGGTGCGGCAGTGGGTGCAGGCATTGGTGAATTAGCAGGCGGGACACTTGGATCATTGATTGGACCTGTTGGCACCGTACTTGGCGCTACTGCCGGTGGTGCAATAGGTAGTTGGCTAGGAGAAAAGGGCGGCAAACTACTCGCTGATTATATGGTAAAGGATGATGCTAAGAAAAAAGCTACAGTGCATCCAATAAAGCATCCAATAAAGCATGAAGAAAATTCTGAATATATTAGAGATTTCAAAATACAACGTCAGCCCAGACTTCAATTGGCTGTTGCAACGCCATCTTTTGATAATTCTATAAATTCATATAGCCCTGCCAATACGTCTAGTAAAATCGGTAGGGAACAAAATACTCCACATAATATTGAACAGCATCGTCCTCAGGAGTATGTACAAAATCAACAAAATAATGAAACTTCAAGACATTTTGAAAAACTTAATGGAACAATGGAATCACAGTCTGCTAAGATAGATTATCTACACCGAGCGCAACAGGAAACTAATAATCACTTAGCTGCAATATATCGTCATATACGTGAGTGATACTAAATAGTCTATAACTAAGAGAAATAGGTTCATGGCATATAAAAAGAAATTTGTAAATAAGAGCGGGGTTTCTTCGCCAATCTCTGGTGCAAACAGTAATGCAGGCGCTTGGAATGGCTCGCCCGGTCAAAACGGAATGCCAACTGGTGGCTGGAACAACGATGACTTTGGGTATAAGAACTACATGTCTAGGCTTCCAGAAGTCTACACAGGTCACCCAAATAGAGTTGAACGTTACAATCAGTATGAAATGATGGATGTTGATGCTGAAATCAACGCCTGTTTAGACATTCTTGCTGAATTTTCTACTCAGCGCAATGAACATAACAAGACTCCATTTGAAATTGAATTTAAAGATGATCCAACTCCCCACGAAGTAGAATTGCTTACTAAACAGTTGCAACAGTGGTCAAAACTAAATGAATTTGACGTTCGCATGTTCAAGGTATTCAGAAACGTGGTAAAGTATGGCGATCAGGTTTTCGTGCGTGACCCAGAAACATTTAAATTATTTTGGATTGACATGGTTAAGGTTATCAAGGTCATTGTTAATGAATCCGAAGGTAAGAAACCAGAACAATATGTAATTAAAGACATCAATATCAATTTACAAAACCTCAGCGCGGCACAGAAGACTAATACTGACTTTGCTGCTAATCCCGCAACTGGTCTTGGTGGTTCTGGTGGAGGAACCAATACTCCATATACTGTTCCAGCAATGCCTTACAATACCTCTGGATCAAGATTTACTCTTGGACAGTCTGAATCGGCAATTGATGCTAAGCACGTAGTTCACCTATCATTGACAGAAGGACTTGATCGTTTCTGGCCATTTGGGCAGTCTATTCTTGAAAACATCTTCAAGGTTTACAAGCAAAAAGAACTGCTTGAAGATGCAGTCCTTATCTATCGTGTTCAAAGAGCACCAGAACGAAGAGTATTTAAAATTGACGTAGGTAATATGCCATCACACATGGCAATGGCATTTGTTGATCGCGTCAAGAATGAAATTCACCAAAGACGTATTCCTTCTGTTTATGGTGGATCATCTGTAGTTGACGCAAGTTATAATCCACTCTCAATGAACGAAGATTATTTCTTTCCAGTTACAGCAGAAGGTCGCGGTTCAACTGTTGATATTCTTCCGGGTGGACAGAATCTTGGTGAAATTGATGACTTGAAATATTTTAATAATCGTCTTGCGCGTGGTCTCCGTGTTCCAAGCTCATATCTACCAACTGGACCCGATGATAATACTACTCCAATGAATGACGGGCGTGTTGGCACAGCGATGATTCAGGAATTTAGATTTAACCAATACTGTGAACGACTGCAAAATTATATTTGTTTGAAATTGGATGAAGAGTTTAAACTTTTCCTCCGTTGGAGAGGATTTAATATTGATCCCGGTTTATTTGGTATTAAATTTAACGCACCACAAAATTTTGCGTCATATCGTCAATCAGAAATGGATAGTGCTCGCGTTTCAACTTTTGCAACAATGGAATCCTTTCCGTATATATCAAAACGCTTTGCTCTTGAAAGATTCTTAGGTCTTACCGAAGAAGAAATTAAGAAAAATGAAAAGATGTGGAATGAAGAAAATGCTGATGATATGCTTAATGAACCACAAGGTTCTGATTTGAGAAACATTGGTATATCTACTGGTGATTTCCAAGCAGATTCAGATACGGCAGATCAGATTGACCAAGCATCGCAACAAGGACCAGAAAGTGAAATGGGAGTAGCTGGGCCAGTTGCGTCCGATGTTGGTGGTGCAGTTGCCGCAGGCGGCGGCGCAGCCGCTGGTCCATTGGGGAATAGTTAATCAGGGATAAATAGTTATATGAAACTAAATGAAATGTTTGCACCACCAATAAATGGTTTACAGGATGTCAACTCTGACAATAGCAGACCCGCGTGGAGAACATCCCGTAAAACTAAATTAACATTAACGCAAATACGTAAACTACGCCGTATGTTAGATTTAAGAAATTACGAGCGTAAAAAACACTTAGAAAAAGTGCGTAAACAATATGGTGCTAAGCCAGAAGTCGGAGCAAGTATGGCTCCTCCAGCAATTGCATAATCATAAAAATCAAAAAACACACACTTATTGAGTTGTTTTCTTGCATATGGGTTAAATATATTCACAAAGCCATTTGTATCAGGAGACAATTTAATGGATATTAGAAAATACGAAAAGTTGATCAATTTAGTTATCAACGAAGACCAAGCAGCAGCAGACGCACTTTTCCACGAAATCGTAGTTGAAAAATCACGCGAAATCTTTGAATCAATCATGGCTGACGAAGACATGATGGACGAAGGTATGGGTGGACAAGTTGGCGATATGCTTGACGAAATTAATGCCGAAGAAGCAGGTGTCACCGAAGAAGAAGATATTGACTTTGATCAGGACATGGAAATGGACGACATGGACGACATGGACGGCATTGATATGGATGATGAACACGAAGACGACATGGGACACATGGAACATGAAGAAATTGAAGATGCCGTAATTCGCATTGAAGACAAACTTGACCAGTTGATGGCTGAATTTGAAGACATCATGGGCGGCGACAAAATGGACCACATGGATGATGAAGACGAAGATGCTGACATGGGAGACGATGATCAGGACTTTGGTAACGACGAAGAAGAACCAATGATGGAAAACGTCAATCTTCATAAAGTTTCAGTAACTCACGGCGACAACGGTCAAAACACCAAGTCTACTGTAGCATTTAACTCAGGCCAATCAGGAATGGACAGTCGTCCAGTTAAGTTCTCTGGCGATGCAGAATCAGTCCCTACCAGCCCTAAGAAGCCAAGTGATTACTTGACCAAAGGCGAAGGAAATCTTCCGGGCGCAGGAAATTTCAAAAACGTACCGGGAAAGAATAATTTCAAAGAAAAGGGCGACACTGCACCTAAGCCAAAGCATGGTGATGATGGATCAAACTTCCGTAGTCCAGTAGCAGAATCACGTAATCGTGCTCCTACTCGTAGACCACAGCGTTAATAGGAATCTGAAAGCAGATGGCTTTGCTGTATCAGAGAAATGAGAAACAGACAACCGCTAAGTCGGGGCTGTTTACGAGTGAATGGGTCCGTATTAATACGGACCCATATGCTCTATCTGATCAGAAATCAAAGGAAATTTACAATGATTCCTAATAGAAAAATATTACAAGAATTCTTGTCACCGTTAGCATCAAACACGATAATTGAATCGGTTGATACAGGTAACGGAAAAAATTTATACATGAAGGGTATATTCATTCAGGGAAACGTCAAGAACGCAAATGAAAGAATATATCCAGTTGAAGAAATCAACAGAGCAGTCAGAACACTAAACGAACAAATAACCAATGGATATTCTGTTTTAGGTGAAGTTGACCATCCTGATGATCTTAAAATTAACCTAGACCGCGTTAGTCACTGCATTACCACTATGGATATGGATGGACCAAACGGCGTAGGTAAATTAAAAATTCTCCCAACTCCAATGGGTGATCTTGTCAAGACAATGTTGGAGTCGGGTGTCAAGCTAGGTGTATCAAGTCGTGGTTCGGGTAACGTAAGCGACATGGATGGCCGCGTCAGTGATTTTGAAATAATCACTGTAGATATTGTTGCACAACCAAGTGCTCCAAACGCATATCCCAAGGCAATTTATGAAGGACTTCTGAATATGAAGTACGGACATAAGGCACTTGAGATTGCCAAAGAAGCACAAGGCAACAAACAAGTACAGAGATACCTTGCTGAGGAAGTAAAACGCCTCATCAATGATCTTAAATTATAAAGGGGACTAAGCATGCTAGATGCCATAAAGCCATTACTAGAAAGCGGTCTTATCAACGAAGACGTAGGCAGAGAATTAAACGAAGCCTGGGAATCTAAGTTGAATGAAGCCCGTAATCAAGTTCGTGCAGAACTTCATGAAGAATTTGCACAACGCTATGAACACGATAGAATGGTTATGGTAGAATCCCTTGATAAGATGATTACCGCTCATCTCGCAGATGAAATTTCAGAATTCGCATCTGAGAGAGCAGCAATGAATGAAGACAGAGTAAAAAATCAAATTAAACTGCGTGAAAGTGCAACTAAGTTCAATGATTTCATGGTTACTAAATTAGCCGAAGAAATTCGTGAACTTCGTTCAGATCGTAAAGTTCAGATGGAAAATCAGAAGAAGTTGGAACAATTTATTGTTCATGCTTTGGCTCGTGAAATCAAAGAATTTGCTATTGATAGAGAAGCAGTTGTTGAAGCAAAAGTCAAGCTCGTTGCTGAAGGTCGCCAACAAATTGAAGCACTTAAGGACAAATTCGTTACTGAAAGTGCCAAGAAAGTCAGCACCATGGTTGGAAATCACCTCAAGGGTGAACTATCACAACTAAAAGAAGACATTAAAATCGCAAGAGAAAACAATTTCGGTCGCAAGATTTTCGAATCCTTCGCAAGTGAATTCTCAGTAACTTATCTAAATGATAAGGCTGAAACTCGCAAGGTAATGAATGCTCTTGTAGCAAAAGACCGTCAACTTGCAGAAGCCAAATCTCAGTTGCAGAAAGCAGCTAAGATCGTTGAAAGCAAGGAACGTGAAGTTCGCATTATTAAGGAATCAACTCAACGTGAGAAGACAATGGAAGACCTATTGTCAACTCTCAATGACGAAAAAGCCTCAGTAATGAGAAGTTTACTTGAAAGCGTTCAGACACCTAAATTGAAGAACGCATTCGACAAATATTTACCAGCGGTACTTAATACCGGTTCAACACAAAAGGCCCAAAAGACCTCATTGACTGAATCCGTTATTGCAGAGGCAACTGGTAATAAAACTGTCCAGAAACCAATTGAGATTGATACATACGAAAAAGATAACGTAATCGATCTTAAGCGCCTGGCAGGGCTATAATAAAGACATATTAGGAGATATAAACATGTCAAAAGTACTATTAGAAAGCCGTTGGGGCGAAACAAAAGATGCTCTGCTTGAAGGCTTAAAGGGCAATCGTCGCTCAACAATGGGTGTTATCCTTGAAAATACTAAAAAGCAGTTGCTTGCAGAATCTTCTGCTGGCACGACTACTGCTGGTAATATCGCAACTCTAAACCGCGTTATTCTTCCAGTTATTCGCCGTGTTATGCCAACTGTTATTGCAAACGAACTCGTAGGCGTTCAGCCAATGACTGGTCCAGTTGGACAGATTCACACTCTTCGTGTTCGTTACGCTCAGTCATTGACTGACAACTCAGCAGCACAGACTTCGGTCGTTGCTGGTGAAGAAGCACTTTCACCATTCAAGATCGCGCAGGCATATTCCCGCGTACCAGCAGCAACTACAAGCACTAATTATTACACTGGTGCGGACACTGCTTCACTTGAAGGCGACGGTGGTAAGCAGATCAGCGTACAAATCCTCAGACAGGCTGTTGAAGCCAAGTCACGTAAATTGCAAGCACGTTGGACTTTTGAAGCTGCTCAGGACGCTCAATCACAACACGGGATTGACGTTGAAGCAGAAATCATGGCAGCACTTGCACAGGAAATTACTGCTGAAATCGATCAGGAAATCTTGCTTTCATTGGCAACTCTTGCATCAACTGAATACACCTTCAACCAAGCAACTGTTTCAGGTACTGCTACTTACGTTGGTGACGAACATGCTGCTCTTGCTGTTCTTATCAACCGCGTTGCAAACTTGATCGCACAGCGCACTCGTCGCGGTGCAGGTAATTGGGCTGTTGTTTCACCAGCATCATTGACTGTTCTTCAATCAGCAACTACTTCTGCATTTGCACGTACAACAGAAGGTACATTTGAAGCTCCAACTAACACCAAGTTCGTTGGTACTTTGAATGGTGCAATGCGCGTATTCGTTAACTCATATGCACCTGACACTCAGCCAGTATTGGTTGGTTATAAGGGTTCATCTGAAACTGACGCAGCAGCGTTCTATTGCCCATACATTCCGTTGATGTCATCTGGCGTTGTCCTTGATCCGTCAACTTTCGAACCAGTCGTAAGCTTTATGACGCGCTACGGATATATCGAGCTTACCAACACTGCCTCAAGTTTTGGGAATGCTGCGGATTACGTTGGAGAAATTGCGGTCCAAAATTTGACGTTCCAATAAGTTTAACACAACTTATTACGAAAGTAAAGCAAAAAAATGGAAAAGGAGAGAAGAAATTCTCTCCTTTTCTTTTGTTTATAATTGACAAATGCTGCTGACTATGATAAATAAAAGTATGAAACATTTTATTTACAAAACAACTCACAAAAACGGCAAATACTATATTGGCAGACATAGCACCGACAACATAGAAGATGGTTATGTTGGGTCAGGTAAATGGCCATTGTCCATTAAAGATAAATCATCACTGACTCGTGAAATATTGGAGTTTGTTGATGATTTTGACACGCTGGTTAAACGTGAAGGCGAATATCTCACAGAACATTATGGTAAACCCAATTGCATGAATAATAACATTGATCCCATTGGATTTGATTCCGGTGATAATAATCCGATGCGAAATCCCGAGATAGCGGCAAAGATATCCGGAGATAATCACTGGCTAAAGCGAAATCCGGAAAGAAAAGAAGATTTTAGGAACCAACAGCTTAATAGGGTTAAAGACGGGAGTCACAATTTTTTGGGAAACGATAATCCAAACAAAGATGGAAGAAACGCCAAATTGGCATATGAACGTGGAACACACAATACCTTGACTAACAACCCATCAACCGTAAATGCTACTAATGGGACACACCATTGGCAAGATGGTAAAAGTCCAAACTACCAAGGAAAACTTAATAAAAGGTTAGTTGAAGAAGGTCGTCATAATTTCCTTGGTCCGGAGTTGAATCAGAAACGGATTGATGAAGGAAATCATAATCTTGTTGGATCAGACACGAATCTTAAAATGTTAGCCGAAGGTAAACATCCATCACAACAAAAGAAAACCTGTGAACATTGTGGAAAAACTGCGAGTGTTGGGATGTATAAACGTTGGCACGGTGATAACTGTAAGAACAATAAGGACAAGTGAATATGAATGAAGAAGAGCCAATCAACGAATATAAAAAGGAACCACAGATGCTCACTAAAGAGTTCTGTGAAGAATTGGTGCGGAGAGGAAAAGAAAATATAGAAAAATCTACACAAGCACTTAAGGAACTATATCAAGAACTGGGAATTTCGGATGAAGATCAATGAAATTACTGAAAAGAATATGGTTTGGAAAAATCTTATGGAGTTTGACTTTGACTTTGATACAGAATATAACAATGCAGAAAATTTCTCACGAATAGTACTTAAGGTTAAACACCGAAACAAATATCAGATAGCACATGAGTTAATGGATCACTTCAATAGCCGCGCCAAAGATTTCATTGATGCTAACCCATTTGATCCTACTGACCCAGATATCATTGCGCTACAAAATAAAGTGAGAAAGATGATTGCCAATTTGAATCAACTTGCTACGCAACTTATTTAAAGGAAAAGATGAAATGAAAGACAATGAGTGTGTTGAAATCCTTGAAGACGGAACAGTATATTACTTTGATCTGGATGTATGCAACAGAGAAGCAGAAAAGGCAATTGAAGAACTTCACATGAAAGAAGGAGTACTTCCAAACTTTGACTATACTTCATCAATTTTCACTCTCTTTATAAGTTCCATTCAAATCCTTAGTCAGTCTGGCTGGACAACGGATGAATTACTACAGGAAGTTCTGAACCATTCAGAAGCCGAAGATGAGTAATGAAAATCAGTGAAATGACAATGAGAGGACCAGACCTCTCAAAACAGGCAGAACAATTTGTACAAAACAATAAAGACCAATGGTATAAAAATGGTAAACATGTAGCAGACATTGAAGACTTTAAAGTCTTACATGATGGTAGTAACTATTATTCATTGTGGGATGATACAGCTTTCGTGGCATGTTGTTCGCTAACAGACGAGAACACCGTAGATAACGTTTATGTTAGTCCAGATTACAGAGGCAAGAAGATTTTGTCAATGTTATTGTGGTTTTTTAAGACCAGACTAAATCGTTCACCATTAATTTTGGGTAGTGTTCATTCTAAGGATATGCAGGAAGTTATCAAGGGACTATCACGTTTTAACAAATACTGGCACAATGTGAATACCGGAGAGAATGCGCCTTTTAGTATAGACACACTGGATAAATTTTATAGCTATGTAGAGGTCACACCATGGCGTCTCGTATTGGAAAATGACGGTGAGTTTAACTGGCCGATGTATAATGGTGGTGGATTTGTTAAGGAGGCATATGAGCCATACATAGACTAAATACATCATGCGTATATCAGAACTCCTCACAGAATCAGAAATCTTGGATGAAATCAGTCGTCCTCATTTAATGGATGCAAGAGATATTCTTAGAAGAGCCGGATACAAACAATTAGGTTCCGGAACCTTTGCATATGTATACGCTAAACAGGATGCTCCAAATTGTCTTAAACTATTTGTAGCAAAGGACACGGCCTATATTGAATTTATTAATCTTGCAATGAGTAATCCCAATCCGCACTTTCCTAAGTTTAAAGGTAAGTTGATGAAGATAACAAATCATTACTACGCCATTCAAATGGAAAGATTATCTCCCATTGACTATGTAGAAATGCGTACTATGATGTACGCAATTGACAATTATACCTCTGATATTTACTATAGTGGCAAGGCAAGTGATGCTTCTTTAGCAAACATGGAAGAAGTTGAAAAGAAGCAGCCGGGAATTACTAAAGCTTGCGAGGCTATAGCAACAACCATCACGCGTGGAAGATCGTTAGATATGCACCGTGGAAACTTCATGATGCGTGGAAATGTTCTGGTTATTACTGATCCGGTGGCATGTTAATATGAAAATAACAGAACTCCTCACAGAATCAGAGATATTGGACGAAATAAGCCGACCAAAACGTTCAGAAGCACATAATATTCTTATGAATGCAGGCTATGAAATGTTGGGTTATGGAATATTTGCTAATGTGTATGCTAAGCCCGGTGAAAATGGTGTCCTCAAACTTTTTGATTCCGAAGACGAAGCATATCAGAAATTTGTTTATATGGCAATGAGTAATCCCAATCCGCACTTTCCTAAGTTTAAAGGCAAGATGATGAAGATAACGGACGAATACTACGCGATTCGTATGGAAAAATTGACTCCTTTACCCGATACACCAGATACTGCATCATATGCAAAAAAGATTTCAGCATATGTTAAACTGATACAGAACAAATCGGGGCGAATACGATCTGATGCCGACGAATTGATAAGTGATATTGACGAGATTGAAAAAGAACAGCCCGGAATTAAATATGCCTGTAATATGATTGGGAACAGGTTTAAAGAAGAAATCATAGACATTCACAACGATAATATCATGCTGCGAGGAAACATATTGGTTATAACTGATCCAGTTATCTAACCGTTTCGCGATTGTCTTTGCACTTCCTTAAATTTATACTAAGGCTAAATACAGTATAAGATAATGGAAGCAATACATGACATCACAGCCCTTTAACTCATTGAGTGGTTATACAGCAGGAATTCCTCCAGTAAGAATAGTAGATGGCAACGGAAATGTTGTTACCAACGTCTTTACTTCTGGAAACGTTGCCGCTGGTGCCTTCTATTCTAATGATTATTTTTTAGCAAATGGTGCACCCTTTTCGGCTCCTGCTGGAGGCTCAAATACACAGATTCAATTTAATAATAATGGAATAAGTGGTGGTATTCCAAGCGTTACGTGGAATGGAAGTAAAATAAGTTTAGGTAACGTATCTAATGTTTCAATTGGTGGTGGTCTTAACGGCTATTTTTTACAGACTGATGGTTCTGGAAATCTAACATGGTCTCTCGGAGGAAGTGGAGGAAATGGATCACCGGGTGGTTCTAACACACAAGTCCAGTTTAATCAAAATGGTGCATTTGCTGGTGCTTCCGGGTTCACATATAATACGAATAATAACACACTTTCTGTCACAGGAATAATAAATGCAGCAAATCTTGTTGCAACAAACATAAACACAACCGGAAATATCGTTAGTAACTATTTTTCTGGCAATGGGGCAGGACTTACTGGAATTACAACACAATATGCAAATTACGTAACATCAAATTCCCAGCCAAACATTACCAGCACTGGAACGCTAACAAACCTTTCAGTTTCAGGAAATATCATATCTTCACAGTATGTGAGTGCGGCAAATATCCAAACGGGTGGACAGACACAGACCGGAACATTAGTAGTTACCAATAATACTACCTTAAACGGCACTACGATTGGTCTTGGGCAGATAAACTTTACGAACTCGCCAAATATTTCACTCGGTCCAATCTCAAATTTGCATATTTCTGGTGGTCTTAATGGCTATGTTCTCACTACCGATGGATTAGGCAATTTAAGTTGGGAAGTCGGCGGCGGGGGCGGCGGGGGAAACACTTCTCCCGGTGGGTCAAACTCACAGGTCCAGTTCAATTCAAATGGATTGTTTGGTGGAAGCCCATATCTTACATATGATAATTTTGCGCATGCTCTTACCGTTGGTGGAAACTTAATTGCAAATGCATTACAAATTGGTTCTGGTGTATATGAATTCTCAACATCAGAGGTCTATTTTGCGTCAACTGTTAGCACAACTCCCAATCAAGTATTGTTTAGTATTCCGGTACAAAACATATCTGGTGTAGATTTCCATATTATTGCTACTGATACAATTGCCAACACAAGACAGTCAGCTAAAATTTCATCTTTATATTACGCCGGAATGGTATCTTATACTGAATATGCAGGCTTACAAATCAATGGCGGAGTTGGGCAATTTGACGTTACTTATTATGCCGGAAATGTTATAACTCCCCCTGCCGTGCAGCTTTTGGTTAATCCAGATACGTCAAACTCCATTGTATATAGAATGCAAATCACCGTATATGCTGGATAAGACCATAAAGATAAATAATTAGATAAAGGAATAAGCAAAAATGGCAGTTAGACCCTTAAATTCAGTAGCAGGATTCTCAGTAGGAGAATATCCGTATTCGACTGTTATTCTGGCTAACGGGGATGTCACTACCAATAACATTTCCACAACTGGCCTCGCAAATCTTAATGTGATTGGAAATGTAAAAATTAGTGGTGGTATCTCTGGACAAGTGATTACCACTGATGGTTTAGGAAATCTGTCATTTACGTCAATAAGCACTAACAGCCTGAATAGCGGAACCAGTAATATTCAAGTAATCAATAGTGGCAACATCACTATGAGTAGTGCAGGTGCATCTAACGTAGTTGTTGTTACCGCTTCTGGAATATATGTAAATGGCGTGGTCACAGGAAATGGTTCCGGACTGTCATCTATTAATGGTTCAAACGTTGTTGGTTCGGTGTCAAACGCCACTGCTGCTAACTCATTCCTCACCAACTCTTCAGTGGCAACCACTGCATATCCTACATTTGTAACTGTTGGATCAAATGGTTGGTTCAGTGCTGTTACGTCAACCGGCATTAACGCTAATTTAGCAAATAACTCAATTACTGCTTCACAGTTCGTGGGTAGTCTTAATGGTAACGTAGTTGCTAACGGTGTGAATGGCTATGTTACTGCTAACAATTTCAACGTTTCGGGTCAAGTAATTGGCAATAGCAATGTTCAAATTGTTACTTCTAATTTTGGCATTCGTTCAGTATCTTCAACATATATAGATAATATCGCAACGCCAAGTTCAACTATAGCGAATGCCGCGATTCATGCGATTGCCGCGCCGACACTTGCGGCAGCAAACACTGCGATTGTTGCAACAAACGCAGCAACATTCTTTATTCAGGGTGCACCTATTGCTACTGGCAATATGACTATTACCAATCCATATGCACTGTTTGTTGGAAATGGAAATGTTTATTTTGCAAATGGACTCAACGTATCAGGAAATGCTAATGCAGGTAATATTGGCGCTGCAACTGGTGTATTTTCAACTTCCGTTAATACCGGAATTGTTCAGAATGGCAGTTCTAATGTGGCGATTGCTGCTGGCGGTAATATTAACCACTATGTTGGTGGGAACGCTACCTCTCAATTGGTAGTTTCCGCAACCGGTGTAAACGCAGCAGGTTATATAAATGCTTCTGGTAATATCGTTACTGGTTCGAATGTTATATCCAACTCCGTTTTAAGCACAGGCGCGATTACAATCGCAACTGGTGCTAACGGAAATATCAATCTTTCTCCTAATGGAAATGGTAATATCACTGTTGCCAATAGATATATTAATAACCTGTCCGATCCAATTAATCTTCAAGATGCTGCCACAAAAAATTACGTAGATACTACAGCACAAGGTTTGGACGTTAAGCAAAATGTTACTCTTGCAACTGCCGGAATACTTCCATCCTATACGTATAACAACGGATCAAGCGGAATCGGCGCGACCCTAACAGGCACCGCAAATGCTACATTAACTATTGATAGTACTGCGGTCACCGCAAATGCTCGTGTGTTGATCAAAAATGAAGCCGGTGCAAATGCGCCATATAACGGTATCTATTTGGTATCTAATACAGGTAACTCAACATCGGCATATGTTCTTACTCGTACCACCGACTTCGACCTAAATTCACCAAGCGCCCAAATTCCGGGTGCATTTACGTTTGTTACTGGCGGAACTACAAATGGTAATACGGGCTGGGTATGTACTACTCCGGCTCCAATTACACTTGGTACAACAAATATTACGTTTAGTCAGTTCTCTGGTGCTGGTACATATACTGCCGGAACCGGATTAACATTAACTGGAACAGTATTCAGTATTAGCAATACTTCTGTAACTTCTGGAAGTTACGGGACGGGTGATCGCGTCGCATCATTCACTGTAAATCAACAGGGTCAATTGACTGCTGCATCAAATACTCCGATTACGGCAAATGCTGCCAATTTAAGTGGAACCGTTCTTTCATCAACAGTTGTCACATCAAGTCTGACATCAGTTGGTAATCTCACATCACTGGTAGTATCAGGAAATACCACTTCCAGCAATGCAAATATCACAGGAACATTAACTGGAAATATCATCAGTGCTTCTGGTAATATTTCCGGTGCCAACTTAGTTGCAAACACTGGAGTATACGCAGGTAATACCGTTGGTAGAGCATTTATTGGATATGATAGTGCAAACCTATCAGTTGCCGAATTTGCTGGAAACGTAAATAATTATATTGCAGTGTCAATGTTTAACTCAAATACAGGAACACAGGCGACGGCAGACTTTGCGATATATGATACTACTGGTCCTTTAAGTACAAATAATAATTTCATTGATATTGGTATTCTCGGTAATAATTATAGTAATGCCAATTGGACTATCAATAATCCGTCAGACGCGTACATTTATACTGGAAATACAAACCTATCTATTGGTACTCAATCATTAGGTGGTGGACAAAATTATATCAACTTCTTTACTGGAGGCGGTCTTGCATCAAATGAGCGCATGCGCATTGATGCAAATGGAAATATCGGTATTGGTAACACATCACCAACCAATACTCTTTCTGTAACTGGAACAGCATATGTTTCAGGTAATTTAAGAGTAGGAAATCTAAGTGCATCCATCGCCAATCTTACTGGTGCGAATATTTCTAACAATCTCATATTAGGAAACTCAACCTCAACTACAGGAATTACTTGGGGAAGTGTAACAACTACGTCAGTTACTGCTAACCAAGCAATCGCAAGTATTCCAGTAACTGGAATAACTGGCGTTGAGTTCTTGGTCAAAGGTGTTGACCAAAATGGTATCGCCAATAAGTATAGTTTTTCTGGAATTCACGCAGTGACTGATGGTGTAAATAGCGATTGGTCAGCGTTTGGTGGGGTTTCGTTAGGTGGATATACTGGGTCATTTTCTGTTGCCGTATCTGGCTCCTTACTAAAATTACAAGTAACGCCAGCAAGTAGTAACTCTACGGTTTGGACTACTCAATATAGATACCTATAATTTAAACTGATAAATAATCACAGAGTGTAGGTAAATAATGGCAGCAAGACAATTTAATGGTGAATATGGATTTTCAGTTGGCAATGCTGCTAACCTGAGTATTATAGCCGATGCCAACGGAAACGTGATTGCAAATTATTTAAGTGTTGCTAATAACGCAAATGTTAGTGGAAATATTTCCACCACAGGAAATGTCAGTGCTTCTTACTTTATTGGTAATGGTTCTCAGTTAACTGGAATTTCATCATCAGTCAGTGCGGGCGGCACCAATACACAAGTTCAATACAACAACTCAGGAAACTTCGCAGGTTCATCTGCGTTTACCTTTAATCAGACAACCAATGCTCTTTCTGTGACCGGTAATATTTCTGGCAATAATTTAACAGTATCAAACAATGTGAGTATCAGTGGAAATTTAACAGCAAATACAACCTCTATAATTGTTGCTAATGCTTCCTCGTCTACTACCTATGGTCCTAGCGGAATCACCGCTGCCACGGGAAACACGTTATACTTGTTATCTTCCAACGGCTCTGGTGCCAATTTAACATTGTTAAGTACAGGAACTGTAAAATTATCCGCAAACGGCATTTCTACTACTGCTTGGACAACTAATGGTATTGGTTTGATTCAATCTGCGGCAACGTGGACAGATAATACTTCAACAGGCAGCGCATCTATTACTGGCTACATTGCTGCTACAACACTTACCGTATCGTCTGTAGTGAGTGGTGTTCTTGCTATTGGTCAAACGATTGCTGGTGCTGGTGTTACTACTGGTACCACTATCACAGGCGGTAGTGGTACAACTTGGACTGTATCTGTAAGTCAGACAGTAGGTAGTGCTGGTAGCCCTATAGCTATTACAGCGACTACTGTTATTGGTTCTGCGTACATGAACTATTTCGCGCCGCAAACATATACTTCTGCAAATACTGTTACATTAAACAATATTTACGGAACATATTTTGCAGCACCTATTGGGGGCGCAAATACATCAACGTTAAACACGTATGCACTCGGAGCAGATAGTATGCGCGTAAGTGGCAAAGTCACGGTTGATAACTCTTTGACCGTAGGATTTGGTGTTACCTTTAACGCTACTACATCAAGCGTCACAGCCAACACTATGACTACAGGATCACTTATCCTTGGTGGACCTACACAGACTGGTGCGATTACACTTGGACAGTCAACAGCCAACCAAACTGTAAATATTGCCAATGGTGCTACAACTTCTGGTAACACTAAAACAGTCAATATTGGTACTGCTGGATTATCTGGTTCAAATACTACCATTTTTATTGGCTCTAACGTAGTCAATGCAAACTCAGTGACAACTATTTATGGGCAACACATTCTAAATCCAGTTGGTGGTAATGCTATTGCGTGGGCGACAAATGGAGTATCACTAATACAGAACGCAGCAACATGGACTGATACAACCACCGCAGCAAGCGGGACGGTCCCCACCGCCTACATGAGCGTGTTTAACCCTCAGACTTATGCGGCTGCCAATACATCCGTTACCGTTAGCTCGCTTGTTGGAGCTTATTTTGCTGACCCAGTTGCTGGCACGAACGTCACGGCTGGTCAAAAGTTTTCACTCAGAGCAGACAGCATTGTTTCCAATGGTTTTGTAAGACTAGACGGTACCGTCAATATGGGTACCGGGGTCAACTTTACCGGCACCACCACGAGCATTTTGGCGACGGGGCAAACCACCGGCTTGATTACCTTTGGTGGTACCACTGGTACCGGTGCAATCACTGTTGGTCAGTCAACAGCAAACCAAACAGTAAGTATTGCCAATGGCGCTACTGCCTCTGGCAACACAAAGACAGTTAACATCGGCACTGCTGGATTATCTGGTTCAAATACCACTATTGTCATTGGCTCTAACGTAGCAAACGCAAACAGTATTACCACAATGAACGGAACAGTATCGTTTCCGGGAACTTCAAGTGCTATTGCCGCTATTATGACAAACACTGCTGAACTTGTCAATATTGTGGCAGCAGCACCGGCAGCAACTCAAACTTTCTATGTAAACCTCGGTGCTGTTCAGTATTACACGGCAAATGCTACTACAAACTGGACACTAAACGTTGCGTTTTCATCAACACAAACATTTGCTAACGCTATAGCAGTTGGACAATCAGTAACTCTCGCGCTGCTTACTACACAGGGTGCAGCAGCTTTTTATAATAGTGCAGTTCAAATTGATGGCACGGCAGTTACTCCATATTGGCAAGGTGGTACAGCACCCACTTCTGGTAACGCTAATGTTATTGATGTTTATACATATACTATCATTAAAACTGCCGCAACGCCAACCTATACTGTCTTAGCATCTCAGACTAAGTTCTAAAAAGTGAGATAGTTATGCCAAGAATTAGTACATTAGGTAATGGTAGCGCAAAAGGTTATGGATTCGGTGCTAAAGTAAGTTCTGGTGGCGGTGCTACAGGTTCAGTCACATATTCTACTCCTGGTTCTTATTGCTGGACTGCTCCCGCTTGCGTAACATCTGTATCAGTAGTTGCTGTTGGCGGCGGCGGTGGTGGATCAAATCCAACTAGAGTATGTATAGGCGGATGTTTTTGTTATGTAGACGGAGGCGGAGGCGGAGGCGGCGGATTAGGATATTACAACAACTATACCGTAATCCCAGGATCAAACTACAGGGTAGTGGTAGGAGCAAAAGGAACTGGCGGCAGTCCTGCAGGCTGTGGTAGTCCTCTTAAAAATGGTAATGCAGGCGGCGATAGTTATTTTGTAAGCACATCTCTCGTTAAAGGTGGTGGTGGTAGTGGTGGCACTACGGCAGCGGGCGGAACCGGTGGTGTTCATGTAGGAACTGGCGGCGGTAATGGCGGCAAAGGCGGCAACGGATGTTATAGTGGATGTGTACTGAATGTCACAGGTGGCGGCGCAGCAGGATATTCGGGAAACGGGGGAAATGGGAACTTTGCGGCACCAACAGGAGGAGGCGCGGGTGGTGGATGTAGGTATGGTTTCTATCATGGCGGCGGCGGTGTCGGGTTATTAGGGCAGGGAACAAGTGGTGGTGTTGGACGAGGCGGTTCTGGTGGAGGCAACGCCTCAGGAGGAACATATGGGACATGCGGTGCGCCCTACGGCGGCGGCGGCGGTGCTTCTAGATGCTTTACACTTCCGGGTTCAAACGGAGCATGTGGTGCAGTGCGTATCGTCTGGCCAGGTACGACTAGACAATTCCCATCAACTTGTGTTGGTGCACCATAACTTATTAACAGGCTAAGATATAGATAATAAATACTTTCATATGATATAAATTTGGGATGTGAAATTGTGACTGATCTTAAAGAAGACGATAATATACTTGTTAGTGAATTTTACTTCCCATCTGGGATTTATAAGATAAAAAAACCTGAATTCATTGAATCTGCAAAAAAGGTCATGAAAAACAGCCTCAGTTGCTGCAATGAAGAAGTAAACGAAATTTATCCAATTTCACATACTTCACATATGTTTGATGAAGAATTGGCGGATTTACTGAATTACATAGCACAGACTGGATGGAACATTCTTGAATCTCAGGGATATGACATGTCACTATATGATACCAGCGTCACTGATTTTTGGGGACAAAAATTATTAAAACATGGACAACAACACGAACATATTCATGGGTTTGGTGCACAGTTGGTCGGTTTTTATTTTTTAAATGTTCCAGAAAAAAGTACCAGACCATTCATCGTTGATCCAAGACCAGCAAAAATTCAAATAAATTTGCCACAGACAAATGGGTCGCTTGCCACCTATGGATCAGACAAAGTAAATTTTGATGTCAACGCTGGCGATTTATTTTTCACTAATGCTTGGTTAGCACATGGATTTGAACCTAATGCATCAGATGAGCCATTTGAGTTTATCCATTTTATTATACACGCTGTTCCTACTAAAAATACAAATGAAACTCCGGAGGTAATATGATTGCGGAATATCACATACGCTTTAATAAAAGACATGGACAGCAAAATTGGGGAGACGTTGATAGTGTCTGGCGAGTAATCGGTGGAGGAAGAAACTTGATAGTCAAACATGTCAAAATTAATGTTCCTTGTCGTGGAGAAAAAACTGGACATGATTGGAGTATGGTGTGTGATGGGACCCTTACTTTAGATGAAGAAACGTCTACGGCAACTATTGATTAAGGTGTTATTTTATGTATGTACGGATTAAAGGCAATTTATAATGACAGTAACTTTTAGTAATTTGAATTTAATTCAAAATCCGTTAACAACATACTGGACAAATTATTATTTCGGTATTGCTAATGCATTTTACCAGCCCCAGTTATTGGGGACGGACTCCAATTCAAATGTATATTTTTCTACGACAACAGGAGGATATATATCAAAAGTAAATAACACGGGTGATACTATATTATGGCAAAATCAGTTCCAAGTACCCTATGCTTATACAAATTACTTTTCAGCATCTCCCAGCGGAAATTATATAGCATATTCCAGTCCAGTTACAGTAACGGGAACGAATCCTAATCAATTAGCAACATATGGGTTGGCATTATTAAATTCTTCTGGAAGTGTAGTTTTTAGTTTGACCAGTCCGAGTATTGCTCTGAGTACATCTTCACAGCATGCTATAACACCTAAGGTTACATGCGATGACAATGGCAATTTGTATGCGCTTTGGACAAATGGGCTATATAAATATAATTCATCAGGAACATTACAGTGGTCTTATCAATTTTCAACTAACAACACATATTATAATACTGGCGTTTCCTCGAGTTTGGGGGATATGTTTGACATTGCAGTTGATCCTAGCGGAAATGTGTATATAGTAGTAGGAAATCCAAATATTCCTTATGTCTCGGGTTCAATTCCAATATGCATAAGTAAATTTTCATCCACCGGAACATTGCTTGTATCTAAAGCAATAAGCAAATACACCGGCTCGCCCTATGAAACCAACTCATCTTATTGGTATCAGAGTATTGTAAAACTTAATTATGATAGCGTGGCAAACGTATTATTCATTCAGTCAATTGCATACTATAGCTCTTTTCAAAACTACTATCAAGTAGTAATATCAACTGATACTAACCTCTCATCGTTTACTATATCCCGGCTATCTCAGGGGCTACTAACTGGATATTTCTTTTACCCAGACGGAACTGGTGGAGGATATATTCCGTTTACTTCGGCGGCCATAACGTTACCCCAATATACCTCTGGATTGCAGATTGCACACTTAAACTCAACTCTCATAAATCCAACATACTATCAAATGACAGCATTTCAGACCAATTCCTATGCTGCAGGTGCTTGCTGTTCGGCACCCGGCTTCTCACCAACACGGATCATAAGCGGAAAAGCCGCCAATACATTGTATTTAAATTATTATACTGACGCATACAACAATGGCACTACAACTGCTTTTGTCTCGTTGGCGTCTACCTCAGGACCACCCGCCGCAAACACGTATGCATACTATTATGCAAACAGTGCACCTGTAACCACTAAACAAAATGGAACAACTACTGCAAATGTCGTCTTTAAGGTATCAGAAACCGCAAACTCTACATATATTCCAACCCCAGTTATAATATCTAACGCTACTATAGCAACAGCCAATACAAGCACATCAAGCACTACGGTGTCATTTTCAGCAAATACACTGGTAGTGAACAGTTCTCCCGCCTACAGTTATTTTTCTACAGTTACTGGAATCGCCTGACAATGCTGAACACGTGTTGGGAAAAAGAAAATGGAAAATATCAACTGCGCTGCATGTTTGACCATGTGGGCGATATGTTACCGATGCATACACATAACCCCATAACATTTCATGATATAAAAGTTATCAAGGGGAAGATAAGAGTGCGTGTTCAGGATTGGGCAGGAGAAATAATCGGAGAAACTGGTGATTTTATTGAATTGGTTCATTTTCAGTGTTTTAAACATCAAGTTGAGGCACTGGAAGATGATACCGAAATATTAAATATATACAGACATTCAACTCCCGATTTTGAAGAAAATGTGAAAAGAGATAATTCATCGTCCACTTAAAATTGCTATAAGTAGTAGATGATTAACGTATTCTTATCGGATTTTTATACCCGGCTGCGATCTTGGCACGCTCTTAAAGAAAAATTAACAGAAGCGGACTTACAAACTATATGCGTTGAGGTTGACAACTTCTGGCAAAGATGCCCCATAACACCTCACTATCTTCACCCGGCAGACATTGAAGATTGGCCAAATCCATGGGAATTGCTCAAAGACAATGACTACTGTCACTATGGCAGAGCACTCGGAATGATCTACACATTATTGCATTTGGGTATCAAAAACATTGACTTAGTGGACGCAATAGACTATTGTGATGAACATGCTGTATTAGTCTTAGTTGACGACGCAAAATATGCGCTTAACTACTACCCCAACTCAGTGTTAAATATAGACCTAACTGAATTTAAAATCACAAGATTTATTGACATAAAACCATTAACAAAGAAAACAGGTAAAGAATGATTAACGTAACCAAACGATCAGGAAAAGTCGTACCACTGGACTTAGAAAAGTGGCAAGCACAGATTACAAAAATTTGTGCAGGAATAGCAGATGTAAGCCAGTCAATGGTAGAAATTAAAGCACAACCAAACTTTTTTGATGGCATTACTACTAGAGAAATTGACCAAATCACACTAAGAGCAGTAGTTGATTTGATTGACGCAGAGTCTAATCCTGACGTAGGTCACACTAATTATCAGTATGTTGCCGGGAAACAGAGATTGTCTATGCTTCGCAAGGATGTTTATGGACAATTTGATCCTCCTCACCTATATGATATTGTAAAGAAAAACATATCTGTTGGACTTTATACGCCTGAACTCCTAGAATGGTATTCTGAGGATGAATGGAACAAAATGAATGATATTATTGATCATTCAAAAGACGAACAGTATTCATATGCGGCAGTTGAGCAACTTATTGAAAAATATCTTGTTCGCAATAGAGCCACTAAAGAAATTTATGAAACGCCTCAAGTCAGATATATTATTGCAGCAGCAACGGTCTTTCATAAAGAAGAGCCAAACACTGCAAGAATGCGCTATGTAAAAGATTACTATAATGCTGCTTCTGATGGTTTATTCACTTTGGCTACTCCTGTTCTTGCTGGTCTTGGTACTCCCACAAAGCAATTCAGCAGTTGTGTTCTTATTCGTAGCGATGACGATCTGGACTCAATTTTTGCTTCAGGACAAATGATGGCCAAGTATGCCGGTAAACGTGCTGGCATTGGACTAGAAATTGGAAGACTTCGCTCGCTTGGATCACCTATTCGTGGCGGCGAAATTATGCATACTGGCATGATTCCCTTTCTTAAGAAATGGTTTGGCGATTTACGATCTTGCTCACAGGGTGGCATTCGTAATGCTTCATGCACAGTTTGGTTTCCTATTTGGCATCATCAATTTGACGATCTTATAGTGCTTAAGAATAATCAGGGAACAGAAGAGACCCGAGTCCGCCACATGGATTACGGAGTGGTTCTATCAGGTTTCTTCTGGCGAAGATTTAAGAACAAAGAGAACATCACCTTCTTTGATCCTAACGAAGTTCCTGACCTTTATGAGGCGTTCTATTCAAACACTGCTAAATTTGAAGAACTCTACGTAAAGTATGAAAAGCGTAAGGATTTACGCAAGAAGGTAATGAGTGCCGAAGAAGTCTTCAAGAGCGGCCTTCTCAAGGAGCGTACAGATACTGGTCGCATATATTTAATGAATATAGATAATGTGATGAATCAAGGTCCATTTGATCCTGAATATCACAGTATCTATCAGAGCAATCTCTGTGCAGAAATAACCTTACCATCACGCCCATTTAAGAATCTTGAAGATGAAAATGGCAGAATTTCCCTTTGCACTCTTGGTAGTATAAATTGGGGAGCATTTAGAAATCCAGAAGATATGCGTAGAGCATGTCGTCTTTTGCTGCGTAGTCTGAATAACATTCTTGACTATCAAGACTTTCTATCTATCCAGTCAAAACTTTCCAATGATGAAATTCGGCCTATTGGCATCGGGATCACCAACCTTGCATACTGGCATGCCAAGCGCGGATTGAAATATGGAGAAAAGGATGCGTTACAGGAAGTCAAGTCTTGGATTGAACATCAAACATATTATTTGATGGAAGCTAATGTTGAACTTGCCAAAGAACGCGGTAAATGTATTGACTCTGATAAAACTCGTTATGGTCAGGGAATTTTTCCATGGGAACTTCGCGCAAAGGGTGTAAATGAATTAGCCGATTTCACACCTGAACTTGATTGGGAAACCCTACGTGAAAACATGAAGCAATACGGCGTTCGCAATACTACTGTTGGAGCAATCGCACCAGTTGAATCATCATCGGTTGTTATTAATTCAACCAATGGCATCGCAATGCCAATGAGTTTAATATCCATCAAGGAATCAAAGGCAGGATCGTTTGTTCAGGTAGTTCCCGATTATCATATACCCAAGGTTCGTAAGAACTATCAATTGATGTGGGAACAGACGGACTGTGTTGGATATCTAAAGACAGCAGCGGTACTGGCTGCATACATAGATCAGTCCATATCTACTGATACTTTTTATTCTCCTAAGCATTTTCCTGATCGTAGGGTTCCTACTACGCTTATTGCAAAAAATTTAATGCTATTCGCCAAATGGGGTGGAAAAACAAATTATTATAGTCTTATTGATAAGCGGGGGTCCAAAGAAGAAGCCGATGACGCACCTGGCATGTTAGAACCTATTGACTTTGATGATGACGGGGATTGCGAGAGTTGTAAGTTGTAGAGGCTAGAATGGTGATAAATACAGTTGCCGATCACGATACTGATAATATCTACCGGCTCTATAACACTGAGGAGTTACAGCAAATGTATTTAGATAATATTCCTGCCTATGTCTATTATATTAGACATATACCTACTGGCAAGTTTTACTATGGTTCCAGATATAATCATATAAAGAAAGGCACATTGCCTGAAGATGATCTTTGGACATCATATTTCTCATCTTCTAAAGAAGTGAAAAAGTTGATACAAGAAACAGGGAGCAGTTCGTTTGAAACTGTGATATTGTTTAAGGACTCAAATCCCGAACTTTGTTTTGAGTTTGAACAAAATATCATTAAAGAATATATAGCAGACACACTATGTATCAACAAACGATACTTCAATACCGCTAGTGGCAAATCATCATATTGTGTATTCGGAAAAACTTTGTCATCAAAAGGAAAACCGAAAACAGAAGAAACTAAACAGAATATGAGAAAACCAAAATCAGTGTCTCATAAAGAAAACATTAGAAAAGCACAACTCGCAAACGGGGGCAATGGACCAAAGAACCACAGCGAAGAGTCAAAGTTGAAAAATGGAGACACGCACAGGCTTTTGATACGAGAAAAAGTAACTTGTCCGCATTGTAACAAAACGGGCGGCGCAATCGCAATGCCAAGATGGCATTTTGATAACTGTAAGGAAAAGAAGTAAATCATGTCTAAAGATCAATACAATATCAGTAACGTTCCTAACTATCTAAAACGAAAGATGTTCTTGGATGGTGTAGTGACTGTTCAGCGATTTGAAGAATATCGTCAGCCCAAGCTTGCTAAGTTTGAAGAAATGCAGCGTGGATTTTTTTGGGTTCCCGAAGAAGTTAATTTATCTAAGGATGCCGGAGATTTTAAAGATTCCAGCGATACTGTACGTCATATCTTTACTGCTAACTTATTGAGACAAACTGCATTAGATAGTATTCAAGGCCGCGCCCCGGTACAAATATTCTCTCCTGTTTGTTCTATTCCAGAACTGGAATCATTGGTTTTAATATGGTCATCATTCGAAACAAATATTCACAGTCGCTCGTATTCACACATTATTCGCAATATCTACAATGTGCCGAAAGAAGTATTCAACACTATCCATGACACTCAGGAAATCATTGATATGGCTGCTAGTGTAGGTAAGTATTATGACGATTTACATGTGCTGAATTGCCGCAAGGAACTGGTAGACAACTTTACAGGAGGCAATAAAGCTTGGGCAGATGCTATGGCCGTTCCTGAACAAGAGCACATTAATGCTATTTGGTTGGCACTTCATGCCTCCTATGCACTTGAAGCATTCCGCTTCATGGTATCATTTGCGACATCACTGGCAATGGTTGAGAATAAGATTTTCATGGGCAATGGTAACATCATCAGCTTGATCCTACAGGATGAACTTCTACATAAAGAATGGACTGCTTGGATGATCAATCAGGTTGTCAAGGAAGACCCGCGATTCGTAACTGCTAAGACTACGTGCGAACAGGAAGTGCGAAAGATTTACGAAGATGTTATTCGTGAAGAAAAAGAATGGGCAAAATATCTTTTCAAAAAGGGTCCAGTTATCGGACTTAATGAACGCATCATGGTAGATTTTGTTGATTATAATGCAGTAGATGCTCTTAAACAGATCGGTATGAAATACTGGAATCCGGCACCAAAATCTACACCTATTCCATGGTTTAACAAGCACATGGACACATCTAAAAAGCAAACTGCCTTGCAAGAGTCAGAAAGCACATCATATGTTATTGGTATTATGTCTGACGTTCTTGACTACGACGAACTTCCTGATCTTTGATTGACATCATACAAAAAATATGGTATGATGTGAATTAAGGAGAATTTATGAAGAATGGTAACAGCGTAATCCTCAATACAATTATTGAGGATTTGCGAGACGCGGATGGTGTTGTGATTCTTGCAGGAGCAGGCATGGGCGTAGATTCTGGTATTCCAGATTTTAGGGGAAACTCTGGAATCTGGACAGCAGAGAAAGATGCATTCATCAAATATGCAACTGCTGACAGTTTTCATAATGCCCCATTAGACTCTTGGAACTTTTACATAAACAGATTTCTTATGTATAGTGAACTCTCACCTCATCGTGGGTATTATGAATTATTAAAATTGCCAAAAGATATTTTTGTCATAACTAGTAATGTGGATGGGCATTTTATCAAAGCAGGATATGATCGTGACAGACTATATGAAATTCATGGAAACTTAGAATATGTTCAATGTAGCCATGGATGTTGTGCAGATATTAAGCCTATGCCAAAATTTACACAAAAACTAACCCACATAGATGAAATACCAACGTGTCCACGCTGTCTTGCGGTATACCGACCATTAGTAATGATGTTCAATGATCCATGGTTTATTCCCTATAAGGTCAATGAGCAGGAACGCAATTATCTGAACTGGGAAAAGGATAAGAAAAAAATTATCGGGATTGAAATCGGTGCAGGTTTGGCAGTTCCAAGCATAAGAATGATGGGTGAAGAAAGAACAGACAGATTAATTCGTATCAACCCACATGATTATGCCATTAATCGTGCTTCTGATGTGTCAGTGCCAACCGGAGCATTGAATGGAATTGATGTGGTTATGAAATTATTTAACGGAGAAATAGAATGAAAGCAGTAGTATGGTCACGTGATAATTGCACTTATTGCACACAGGCAAAGGTGCTTTTGACACAAAAGGGTATTGAATTTGAAGAACGTAAGATCGGTGAGGGATATACAAAAGAAGACCTTCTGGAAGCCGTTCCTGCCGCTCAAGCAATTCCGCAGATATTCATTGACGGTGAGTATGTGGGCGGCTTCAAAGAATTACGCAATAAGTTAACAGAAGTATTATAAAGGAAAAATAATGAAGCATTTATCAGATTTAATTGGTCACGTGGTAACACTCAAGCTTGCGTCAGGAGAAGAATTGGTTACTAAAATTCTTGATATTCAGAATGGTGAAGTATTAATTCACGATCCACTAAGCGTGGCACCGGGTGCACAGGGTATTGGGCTTGTGCCAAGTTTATTTACAGCAGACCCCAAGGCCGATACAAAGCTCAATCTTAATAGCGTTGTGATTTATGCTCTTACTGATGAATCAGTAAAGAATAAATATATTCAGGCTACAACAGGATTGGTAATTCCCGATACTAAAAAGTTGATCCTCGGATAAGGAAACATAATGGCGCAATTATCACGTAAGGGCGACCAGAATCAGGCTGGCGGCAAAATTATTAAGGGAGCATCAACCGTGTTCGCAAATGGTATTGCCGTTGGATTGCATGTAAGTGATATTACACCACACGGTGATGGGCCACATGCTGCCGCAAAAACTACTGACGGAAGTCCGACTGTTTTTGCAGAAGGAGTTGCCGTATTGCGTGTTGGATCAGGAGATACTTGTGGACATTCTATTTCACAAGGAAGCCCAAATGTTAATTGCCCATAAAGGAATAAAATGGCGGATTCAGGTAATCAAAGCCCGTTAGGGATAAACGTATTAGGGTCAGTGTTGAACAACACTGGTTTAACTATTAATCCGGTAGCATCAGGCTATATGGGATCAAGCAAAACCAATGATTCCTATCAATTCGGTAGTATAATATCAGATACGGCATTGAGATTGTTGACATTTTCTATCAATGATGGATATAACCGAGGTCCTGCAAACGGTAATGCAACCCTAAGCAATGCCACATATAACAACTTAATTTCAATTGGAAGTTCATCTATTCCTGCTTTAGGAAATTCAGTTCCTCCCACATATGTAGTAAATGATCCTGCAAGTGTATGGGCTGGCCAAGCAACTTCTGGGTATGGAATCTCTGGTAATACTGGACAGGGACAGAGCGCGACATGGCTACCGTATGACACCAGTAATCCGAACATGTCCGTTACTCAATGGGGATACATAAGACTTCATGCGCTTCAAGCATGGAATGAGTTTAATTGGAATGCGACAAGTGTAACTCAATCCATACCAGACTATAAAGAATTTTGCTCATCGTTGATTACATTGAATGGAACAATGAATTCATCAAATAAATCCATAACCGCAGCGAGCAATGCCAATACCTTCCTGAACGGCACATACAGTAATATGAACGATTTGATCAGTGCGGATGTTTCTGGAGTTAATTTATCAACTTTAACGTTTGGTGAAGATTTAATAAATTTGGGTAATGCATTTGATTTAAAAAACATCGCCACTTTCGGATTACCATCAAATTTGCTTGTTAATTTGAGTAAAAATTCAGCAATTACCTCAGATTTGAATTTGGCATTATTATCTGCTGGAATGAGCACTTCTGAAATATCAGACATCGTTTCTGGAAAATCTGCAAATGTTATAGCTAGTCAGGAGCAAATGATATATGGTGCATTTCTGATTATTGCTGGGGAAAATCTAAAAACAATTTTGGCCGCATTACAGTGTAAAATACAAGGATTAACTACACTTGCTGATTTATTAAATGTGAAAAAACTATTTCCAACTAGCTATTCATCATTAACAGTTCCAATTTATAATGGTGTTATGGGATTACCAACGAACAGTAAGACATACTATTTAATATATATAAATGATGGAGTAAACCCTGCGATAGACACACCCATCATTCAAAGCTATGTGGGAACAATCATTCCGGCAGGAATTCCGCCAACATTTTCAAGTACCCTAAACCCGTCAAATTATAATCAACTTCCAACTGGATTTGCGTCATATCTCGTTAATATTATCCCATACGATCAAGCACTTAGTGCTGGTGCATTTTCATATTCTATGCAACAAATACGAAATATTAAGAATTGTAATATTCAAAAATTTGCTAAAGTCGTAAAAGGAATTGAAAACACTTCCGACTTACCTTTGGTTGCGGGAACAAGTAAACCAACGGATCAAACATCAAACGATATGGTCATCAGTGTCACTGCATTAGGTTCTGGACCAAATGGGACTTATACCATGTCGGATTTCTTCGGATGCATGTCTGGTCTACCCTATTCATGGCAGCTAATACAGCAGAGAATCACACAGCTTCAAACCGCAAAATTATACAATATCTATCAACAGATGTTATTAGCAGTAGAATGGGAACAGGCTACCGCAACGGTGCAATATACTACCAGCGTTATTGGTGGCACTACGTATTATACTACGACAGGCGTAATAATTAATGCTCCGGGCGGCGGATACGGCAGAGGCGGAGCACCAGCACCATCAATTACCATCTCTGATGGGTCAACTGCAACGTGCATTATAGATACGAATGATACTAATGCGGGGTCAAACGACACTGGCACCTATGGAAGAGTAACCTCCATAACATTTGGAATTGCAGGAACACCGGGCACAACCATTCCTACTGCAACAATTCAGGCTCCGCCAACAGCCGCCCTTCCCATTAATTCAGACGGAAGTGTTCCAACATCGGGAACAAATACTGCTTCTGGAACATCTGGATGGGCCACCATGAACACCGTAGTTCAGGGATATATTGATCAGGCAAATGCCGAAATTACAAACATTCAGCAAACTAATCCCGAAACATCTGTTTATTTACAAACTTACTGGAATACGTGTGGTTCTCAGCTTCTGATTGAACAGCGAGCAAGATATACGAATTTGGTTCCAGTTCAGATTCCTAAAAATAATTTCCTTAACCCCTATCCATCGTCACTTGGTTTTTTCGTTGATTCTGTGCCATCAATGGCTCAAGATACTGGACCCCACATGAGTGCACAGACTCTTGAAGCAATCAGTGATTTAAATACATTAGGTGGCCAAAGCCTTATCGCAATGATGAGACAGGAAAGAAACCAGTCAAGATTGCAATCTGTAGGCATTGACTTAGATAATAATATACCCGGAACTTTGAGTCCATCACAGATTAAAACTCTCATAACAAATGGAACAATAGCAGGGGCAGTTACCGGCATTACAAGCCCTAATGGAAATGTTTATACAAATCCATCTTGGGCAACAAATTTGCAAAATGATGTTACGGTTGGTCCTTCTCCTTTGGGAATATACCAGCCTACTACTGGTTTCCAGCCAACAAGTAGCGTAACTACGGGAGACATTACTCAGATACTAAATGGAACCAGCAATCCTGTAGTAAATTCTACTGTACCAGTAGGTCCTACTGCCACTATTGCTCCACCAAATTCTGTAGTAATTATTGCTCCTCCTTCTGATCAAAATCCAACCAATCTTCCACCGAATCTTGATCCAAACTTTACGAACAGCACTTTGCTTCCCGCATCACCGAGTGTGGCCAACGCAATTCATCATGTGACTACTTGCAACTGTGACTGTTGGATTTCTTAATATTCAGTAATTTATAGAAATGAAGTGATCTAACAGTTCAACATCGTCTTTGCTTGCTGGCCTTCCGATATCTGTAAAAAACACGCAGTTTTGTCTAGGGAATACCATCGTTTGAGGCATGTAAACTATAACCTCTTTTTGACTAGTCATTTCAGTGACGGGTTTAGCGTCACGATCAAATTCTACTAAATCAATATACACATTCAAGTCTTTAGTGGGCGCAGAAAGAATTACATACGGTCTATTCCATCCATGCATAAACTCAATCACTTCCTCAATTGATGTTGACCAACTGACTAAGGGAAAAGATGGATCGGTGTGTATTGTTAAGTCTTCAGCATCTACTTTTTCGGGAGAAATAGTTATTCCACGAAATAAAACTTTCTGATAACACGGAAATCTTGATGCTTCTTTTTTGAGTGCCATCAAAATTGGCGTAGCTTTTTCGGTCTCTCCCATACCCCACAAACAAAGAGCATCTTCAAGTTCTCCAATGACCCCTTCATTTCTAATAGGTGATTGGCTCAGTCTTCCGCGCCTTTTGCCAGACAAAGGATCATCATTATCAATGGCACTTTCAAGAAGTTCATATATTCGCATCTTGTATTTATCTATCTCCAGTCTAAAATCACTTGACACGCAAATTCCTTTAGTCTATACCCAAAACAGATTCAAAGGAGATTGGTAAAATGCGCATTAAAGTTGAGTATGAAGAGGATTGCGTCCACTCGTATTCCGAGGACAAGCAGTATGGTGAATGGGAAGAACGGTACGAGAGCCGTGTAACCAAAGCCTACCAGATCGCAGACGATGCCGATGTTCCTTATCGCAGCGAATCGTTTGTCGTTCCCGATGATGCTGAATATGTCTATGTGGTATACATGATTTATGACACTGGGGATAGCTTCGGTCGCGCCTACGGCAAGATTGATATTCTCCATGCCACCATTTCGGAATCTGAAGCGGACAGGCTGGCCAAGAAGGTTACTGCGGACTCCGTTTCATATACCATCAAGTTCAAGGACGACTTCGGGCGTGATATTTCGATCAACAACGCCGGGGCAGGCTATTTCGAAAGCATTCAGTATGCCGGAGTCGAACGCTTTGCCATCGGGACTGGAATTTCCAAGAATCGTTATTACATCAACTGATTAGGAAAAAAATGTGAAATTTGATTGTATTGGGCGTAAACTTAAAGTTGGCGATTATGTATCTTTCTTAATGTATTGGTCAGATCAAAAAATGACCGTAGGTAAAATTACCAGACTGTGCAATTTTAATGTCAGGGTAACTGCTGATGCATCTGATTATTGGACAGACAAAAAAACCGATATGAAAAATTATTATGTTAATCCCTCATTTACCACGAAGATTGAAGACGGTCCCGATTTGTTGAAATACTTGATCACAAAGGATTAAAAATGAACTTGAACGTAACTGAATCAAAGTCAACGACTCGCTACAACGATATCTCATCAGTATATGCTGATCTGATTGAACCTGTGGTAGAAAACGAGCGTTATACTCGCAGTTGTGATTATTTTTCCTGCTTTAGTAATCATTATTCAGTGGGAAAAGAACGCGAATTTATTGAGGCACTTGACAGTGCCAATCCCGGTAAGTATAAGGGCTATCGCATCACATGGTCGGATGCAAACTAAGGAGATTTCAAATGAATTTGTTTCTGAATGGTCGTAAGGTTCTGTTTGCAGAAGTTGAAGGAGTTGACTTCAAGGACTATCCCAAGTTTTGCGATGCGTATATCTCCTATGCTGAGTTTGAAAACGGTGCACCCTTGAATGATCGTCAGCTTGATCAACTTACGGAAGAAAACTATGATTTTGTTCATGCTGAATGCATGGAACAAATGTTTGGTGCTGGTGATAATCATCGTGAATACACGAGTGAATGTGGCTAAAAAGTTATTGACCCTACATTCTTTTGAGTGTAGGGTCACTTCACATTTAAACGAAAGAGATTGTCATGAATAAGTATGAAATCGCCACTGCCGCCGTTGATGAATATATTTCTCTTCTTCATAAAAAATATGATGGAGATGAATTCAAATATCCTCGTATTGCAGGACATTTTCAAGAAGCTCTTATGTGGGTGGCGACGGACGGTGTGGAAGCCATTCAAATCCGCATTAACCGACTGAAAGCAGAACAGGAAACGATTGATGCATTGCGCCAAACGTAAAATACATATTACAAAATTTTTAATATATTGAAAGAATGACTATTCATAAATAATACTCTTACAGGAGTAAAATATGAAAAAGTTACTGACGGTATTTGTGATGCTATTAGCATTATCGGTATCATTTACAACACCATCATTTGCATGGAATCAGAGAGCACCTCTCCCACTTCAGCAATGTTCAATCCACGCACCTTTTGGTGCACCACAGTCTTCTCGTCCAGTAGAATTTATCTGCCGCGAAGCATATCTCGTGGGATTTGATCCCACTTCAAAAATTCCAGAATATGTTCAATGGACACTTACTCCACAGGCTGCATTGGGATGTGTGCCTCGTTCAAATGCATTTGCTACTGATATGAGCATTCAAGGAAGTGCAACTCCACAGGACTATGCAAGAACGGGTTACGACAAGGGACACATGGCACCAGATGGTGATCAGTCGTGGAACCCGCAAGTTGAACTTGAATCATTTCTGATGACTAACATGACGCCACAGGCAGGTTCGTTAAACCGTGGTATTTGGAAATTACTGGAAACGTCATTTCGTGGTTGGGTATTTCAACAAAATCGTCCATTTACCGCAATTTCTGGTGCAATTTATGGACCATCTGATAAACGTATCGGAACTGGCGTGGTAGTGCCGCATGCGTTCTACAAGATTGTTATTGATGATCAAACTGGTTATGTTGCTGGGTGGTATTTCCCACATGTTGCACCATACCCCAATCTTGGTAATGATTTAACTCGTTATCGTAGATCAATCGCGCAGATTGAACAAGAATCTGGTGTTCGTTTTGGGCTTCCAAACAATGCACAGGAAGTTCCTGTTGGTAAAGAATGGAGTGTAAATTTTGGTGCACTCACACAGTCCAAAAAAGCCAAGTGTGGCGCAAACGCATCTATTGACTAAATTGGTAGGGCAGTGTGGCATTTATATCACACTGCCCATTAAAGGATAACATAATGAATCTAAATCGCCTGAATAGTGGACGTAAACTTATTGACTTGCTCGTGAAAAACGGTAATATCAAAAACATGGGATGGACGCCTCAGCAGCAACAAGAGAGGCTGGACACCCAACAAAACGTTCATAACCCTAACTCAAGGAAAAAAGAGTGAGCGATGATTTCAAACGTTCTTCTCGCCGCGCCCGAACAGCAAATGCAATTGCGCGCCAAAAACGTATAGCAAAATCAGCGGGCGTAAATCATAATAAGAATCAGCCTCACCGATATGCAAAGATGCATGCGTTAAATTGCGGTGATTCAAGCTGTGTAATGTGTGGCAATCCGAGGAAGTTTTTTAACGAGCCTACACTACAAGAAAAAATATCCATAGAAAAATTCAAAGAAGACACAAAAAACATTTGACATATTGGCGATTAGTGTGTAATTCTCCCGTGTGTTAAAGGATTTTATAAATGTCTGAACAGCCAATCATGACTATTACAGCAGATGGAACCAAGAAATGGTATCTGAACGGCAAATTCCATCGCGAAGATGGACCCGCTATTGAATATGCAGATGGAGCCAAGGAATGGTATCTGAAGAACAAACTCCATCGCGAAGATGGACCTGCTGCTGAATACTCAGATGGTTCCAAGTGGTGGTATCTGAATGACAAGCTCCATCGCGAAGATGGACCTGCTGCTGAATATGCAGATGGTTCCAAGTGGTGGTATCTGAATGACAAGCTCCATCGCGAAGATGGACCTGCTATTGAACGGGTAGATGGCTCTAAATGTTGGTATCTAAATGGAGAAGAAATAGATCAATTGGTTTTCTGGGTCACTACCAAGGAACGAATGAAGGAAACTTCTTGACATATACCCCTTCCAATGCTATACATGAGTTCTCTTAAACACATAAAAAGAGAGAAAAGAAAGAAAATGAAAGTATTCCTAATGTTCGCGAGTATTCCTCTCGCGTTGTTTATCATGTTTTTCGGTCTTCCACATTTGTTTGCGGGTTTAATCAACTCACATACAGATGCGGGGCTTATCGCAATGGTCATGCTGGCTTGCGGTATTGTCGGTTTTGTTGCCAGCAAAGTGTATAACCTCGTAAATAAGGAAACTAAGAATGAAAATTCGTAATGCAATTCTACTCGGCGCAGCCGCACTTTCTCTTGCCGCATGTTCTCGGGTTGAACCTGGCCATGTTGGCATTAAGGTAAACAATCTTGGTTCTGATGCTGGTGTACAGCCAGAAGCACTTGGTGTTGGTTATTACTTCGCAGGTCCGGGCACCAACATCTATGAATACCCGATTTATACCAATACGTATGTTTGGACTCAATCCGCACATGAAGGCAAGCCTATTAATGAAGAAATGACCTTCTCGGATAAGAATGGTCTTCAGGTCACCGCTGATGTTGCTATTAGCTATCACGTTGACCAAGGATTGGCTCCTAAGCTGTTTACTACATACCGTGCAGATATGGATGCTATTCTTGCCACACAGGTTCGGCCCGCCGTTCGTGATGCCCTGAATAAGGTAGCAGGTAACATGACCGTAGAGGAAATCTATGGACCTAAGCGCGCCGAGCTTATTGATGCCGCACAGGCTCGTGTGCAGGCTATCTTCGCTACAAAGGGTCTGGTTGTTGAACGTCTGTATTTGGCAAGCCCGATCCGCCTTCCTGATTCAATCATGAAGCAGATCAATTTGCGTATGGCAAACGAACAGGCCGCACTTGCTGCCCAAGCTAATGTCGCAACCTCCGAAGCCGAAGCCCGCGCCCGCATCGCTAAGGCCGAAGGTGAAGCAAAGGCCACCCAGATTGAAGCAGAAGCACTTCGCACCAATCCTGCCATTCTTCAGCAGAAGTGGATTGACAAGTGGGATGGCCAGCTTCCTACCTATGTTGCTGGCGGTAACAGCAACATGATGTTGAATATCCCGAACAAGTAATGCGTAAGATTAGCCTGATCTTGATTGGCTTGTCTGTAATGTTGACGGGATGCGGTTCTGCTCCCGTCAACACTTCTACGGAAAACTCCACTACAACACCAACTGATCCTAATAATCCGGATAGTTTTGAGATTACTCGTATATGTCACGATGGCACCAAAATTTACCATCTCGTCGGCGGTAATGCTAATGGTAGATATGCACTATGGATGGGAAATGGTGACAACTATGCTTGGGTTCTTGTGCCCGAAGGTGCATCTCCTGAATCGGTATGTCTACAATAATTTTTACAAAAAAGTATTGCATTTAATATAAAATGTGATATTATAGACTTATGTGCGTGTGTAGTATAATGGTTATTACAAGTCACTCTAAACGATGGAATGAGAGTTCAATTCTCTCCACACGCACCATTATTCAATAGGAGAAATATAATGACAGAAGCACTCCCAACAATAGTACCGGCAGTAGTGTTCAAAGTCCGAATCCGTGATGACAGTATTGATGGACCAAATCCATATTGTTGGCAGGACGTAACTTCTTACGACTACTTTGGTGGTAAGCGAGTAATTTTGTTCTCACTTCCTGGTGCATTTACGCCAACCTGTTCAACATACCAACTTCCCGGCTTTGAGAACAATTATGAGGCTTTCCGAGAACTTGGAATTGATGACATTTACTGCATTTCGGTGAATGATTCATTTGTAATGAACAAATGGGCAGCAGACCAAAACATTCAGAATATAAAATTTATTCCTGATGGTTCTGGTACTTTTACCAGTGCAATGAATATGTTGGTTTCCAAGGAAAATCTTGGTTTCGGCGTTCGCTCGTGGCGCTATGCTGCAATTATTAATAACGGCGTGATTGAAAAGTGGTTTATTGAGCCGGGTATTGAGCATAATTGTGCGACCGACCCATATGGTGAATCATCGCCCGAGAATATTCTTAAGCATCTTCTTTCGCAGCAAGGATAATTTATGAATATGGTATTATGGTTGCTGATCGCCTTGCAGGTCAAGCACTTTATTTTTGACTTCTATTGGCAACCACCAGTCATGTGGCAAAATAAAGGAACATTTGGACATTGGGGTGGAATCTCCCATTCATACTTCCATGCATGTGCTACATTTATTATTGTTTCTTGTTTCTTGCCAATCAATAGTCAATTGGTTTATTTTATTCCTCTGTGTGAATTTGTCGTACATTATATGACAGATTGGGCGAAAATGAACATCAATCGCATTAAAGGTTGGGGTCCCACGACACATAATCAGTTCTGGCAGTTGACTGGATTTGATCAGCTTATACACCAACTGACATACGTAGCAATTATTGTAGCAGTGTTTCAAAATAACTAAATACCTATAGCGGACCTGTAATCATATTCCGCTTCCGATGACACGAAAACAGGACGGGCTGTGCTCACGGGGTTTTGATAGTTTCCTGACACAAAAATAACTATCACCAAACTAAGGAATAATTTATGCTTATCATGCCACTATTGGTATACAGATTTAGAGTAGTTTTAGATGAAAACATCGACCCAGAAGCAATATTTAGTAAAAACATTGAGAACATTGTTGCGGATTATAAGAATAAAACATTAGAACTTACGGTCAGACAACCATCTACTGATGAAAATATGTCACAGATAATTAATTATTTGTGCTCATCAGATTCATCTATTATTAGAGTTGAGGGACTGTCCGGGGGTACTGAACCAGAATTCGCTAATGAATATATTTCTTGTTCTGTAGAAAAGCATAGATTTGCGCTCGCATACGGTATATCAGACGCGGCAAAACATGAACTTAAGATTAAATATGAAACATTTTATACCACAAAATGTACAAAAAAGGAGAAAGAAAATGGCATAGATTGAATATTCTAGTATTATAGATAAATATATTATTATGTTCAAACCTACCATTTTTTATATTAAACGTCATAGCCTAACCGGTTTAAAGTATTTCGGAAAAACTACCAATCTAATGGTAACAAATGGTCGTTACAGGGGTGGAGGGAAATATTGGAAAACCCATATCAAAAAACACGGTGTCAGATATGTTGAAACAATATGGAAATCGGAAGTTTTCACTGATAAAGATGAATGTGTGATTTTCGGTTTGATATTTAGTAATCTGTTTACAATCGTAGAGTCATACGAGTGGGCGAACCTAGAACCCGAAAATGGCATAAACGGGTTTGTTCCAGGAAGCCCATCGGCGTTAAAAGGTCGCAAGTTGACCGAGGAACATAAAGAAAAAATTTCAAATTCTACTAAAGGCCGGTCTGCACCGAATAAAGGCTCCCCATCACCACTGAAAGGTAGAGAGTCTCCATTAAAAGGACGAACTGGTAGAGCAATAAAAGGTAAACCTTCTCCAAAAAAAGGATTGCCTAATCCAGGAGCATCCGCAGCAAATAAAAATGTTCCTAAAAAGAAAGTCATTTGTCCGCATTGTAATAAAGAGGGCGGCGTAAATACAATGTATCGTTATCATTTTGATAACTGCAAATTAATTGAAAAAGGAGTTAATTGACATGTCATAGATTTTAGAATTAGCATGTAAAGATTTAGTGTTCCATTTTAATAAAGGGCACTTAACTGATCCTACCATCCCTATGTGGGTAGTAAAAACACAGGGAAAATCCTTCTACGTAGAACACGTAGACTGTAGTAGACCGTGGTCTACCAAAGAAACCCCAGATAACCCATCAACCAAAGGCAGTATCAAAGTCAAAGACTGTCTTCTCGTTATTGATGAGGAAAACTGTGCCAACATCACCAAACTTATGGAACATGATAAGATTCGTCTTCGTAATGAAGCGAAAGGTATTACGCGAATCGTGTATACGCGTAACGGTAAGAAAGATGTTGAAAACGCAATTAAACAGTCTAAGATCAAACACGGGACATTCAAGACGATTGGTGGCAGATGTGGTACCACTTTCTATGTAACTGACATCATGAATAAATCGGAACTATCATTCCTGACACTATCAGCGGGTGATAAGTTTCGTGTCCTTATGCCAAATGAAAAACAATATCAAGATTATGATGATTTAAATCATGATCCGGATTGGTATTGGAAACAAATGAATGAGCACGATGAAGAAGATTAAGTTTCACGTATCTTGGGATGCCTTTCGCGAAGTCAACACCGCGATCAGAAATTCAGGTGTAAAATACTATCCATATGTGAGAGCGGGCGGAGGATATCATATTACTATTGAGCCAGCAGATCACCCAATTGTTTCATATTTAACTCTGGTTCATGATATTAAAGTTCTATCTTATTTTGAATAAATACTGTTGTAATCGGAGCCTTCATGTCAGTCATTATTTTATCTAAACGTTTAGAAGAATACGAAAATCACCGTCTTCTTGAAAGTTTCGCGCATCACGATATAGATGCAAAGATCACTCATCCCGATAAATATGACATAGTAGTAAACCAAAGTGCCGAAACCGGTATCAAATATGAAGGTTCTGCAATTGAAAAACCAAAATTGTTTTTGACTCGTACTGGATCGGGAACAAATGGTTTTGCAAGAGCACTGATCCGCCAATTTGAACAAGAACAGATTCTCTGTGTAAACTCTGCCGATAGTATTGAAATTGCAAAAGATAAACTCAGAACATCTCAGATTTTATCAAGTAATCATATTCCTATTCCAACAACCATGCTCGTTCGCTTTCCGGTTGATATTGGTCTTGTAGACAACAAAATAGGATGGCCATGCATTGTTAAAGTTTTGAACGGTAGTTATGGTGAAGGTGTATATCTTTGTGAACGAAAAAAAGACTTTAAAAAGTTGATGGAATTTGTTGAAAGTTTGAGTAGTGCAAAGACATTGCTTGTGCAGGAATACGTAGGACACCGACCCGGAGAAGACCTTAGGGTATTTGTGGTTGGTGGTAAAGTAATTGGGGCAATGAAACGCGTTGCTCCAGTCGGTGACTTCCGCGCCAACATTTCAAATGGTGGACACGGAGAACGCTTTGAGGTCACCGACGAAATTGATTATATTGCTCGTGAAACAGCAAGAGTTTGTGGATTGCAAATTGCGGGTGTTGACTTGTTATTTGCTGAAAATGGATATAAAGTTTGTGAAGCCAATTCAGCACCCGGATTTGAAGGATTTGAAAAGTATTGTGGCGTAAATATTGCAGATCACATTGCTGAGTTTGTAAGATTTAAATTGAATGGGATTAATTCATAACATGCCAAAAATGTATACAAATAAGAGAATCGTAGAAACAGAAGACAATCTACTTCCGCTTCCAAAACAAACTGATTCTGAAAAAAGAATCAAGTATCTTGAGGAAAGAGTGAGAGTACTAAGTGAGCAGGTTCATCGCATGGCATCAGCACTTGAGCTAAACAACAAAACTATTCGCCGTCAAGGAAGCAACATCAACACTTTGGGCAATGCTTTACGTAGTAAAAATGGGTAAGTCATATAAAGCATAAATATATCTGATAATACTAACGCGAATTAAAACAGTGGGCACTTATTCCGTGTGCCGTTACAATAGTATTATCGTTCATCAAAAGGACGATAATAACTATGAACAATATACCGTATACATATCTAATAGGATGGTCAACACATAATCTCTGGTATTATGGAGTTAGATATGCAAAAGATTGTCACCCATCTGATCTTTGGGTTAAGTATAAAACCTCTAGTAAATATGTTGACAATACTGTATCTCTATATGGAGAGCCTGATGTTGTGCAGATAAGACGGACATTCACATCTGAAAAAAAGGCTAGGATTTGGGAAGAAAAGGTCCTTCGTCGTATGAACGTGGTTACGATGGATCAATGGATAAATAAAACCTCAAATAGGGCATTTACTCCAATGTATGGAGACGCTAATCCCATGAGTAGACCGGAAATCATTGAAAAACATAAACAGGTTGTTAACAGCGAACAATGGATAACACACAGACGCATTTCCGCAGCAGACCCGATTGTCAGAGCAAAAATATCCGGAGAAAACCATTATTCCAAAAAGGATGGATATGAATGCAAGACAAAAGGAGATAACAGCCCCATGAAACGTCCAGAGGTTGCAAAAAAGGCAAAGGACAACCTTCCATCAAGGGTTGGGGAATTGAATGCACGATCAATATTAACAGAAAGTATGGTGCGTGATATAAGAAAAGAGTTAAAGGATGGACTTCCTGAAAATCCCAAATATGGACAAGCAGAACCGGTGTATGCAGCCATTGCCATGAAATATGGAGTCGGTGCCGGAACTATAAAATCCATTAGATTTAACCGAATCTGGAAACATATTTGAAGAAACCTCTTGACAACATAAAGTCTCCTTGTTACACGAATCATATAACAAGGAGACTGATAATGAACAATCAGTACATTAAACGTAAAATCAAGGCTATCATTGCAGCTAATGCCAAATACGTTAAGCGTGATTTTGGCATCGTTGTGAATGAACAGTCCGAGTTCAAACGCATCTATGCGGAATTTCAAGCAGGCATTATTCCTGTTGAAGAGATTGATGCCGGTTACGGAATTGTACAACAAGGAGACATGTAATGGACAAGTATGTTGAGTTCCAAGATTATGTCAATTCGCTTGGTGGTGGATACCTCAAGGCATGGAAAGCAAACGGTATTCTTAATGGAATTCTCGGTAATCCTCTTGTTGCACAAGATAATTCTCGCATGTCTTCTTATCTTGACAACTGCCTTCTGATGGAAGGCTTTCATGAGCATGATGTTGAAAAGATTCAGCGTTGGTTGATTGATAACGTTCTGTAATAGGATATAGGAATATGACTGACAATATGCTTGGAAAAATTGATATTGACACGCTGGAAGCAATCAAGGCTGAGTTGTTTGAAAAGGGCAACGATCCTCTTATGAATGATGCTTATCTGATGATCAAAGAACTTGAAAATACTATTGTTACGATGACCCTCAATCACCAAGAATATTGCCGGTGGGCGGTCAAAGAAATCAAGCGGTATCAAGACCGCAGTATTGAAGATAGTTGGACTCAAAACCCTGATCGTTCAGGTGGGCAGTTCACTGATGAAGAAATCAATCGTAGTAACAATTGGTAAGGAGACTAATCATGGACAAGTTTATCAAATTCCAAACTTATCTTAGTTCGTTTGAAGGCAAGCATCTTGTTCCTTGGAAGATGAATTACATTATTAAGACAATTGATGAAAATCCTGAAATTTTCCAAAATAATGCACACCTGCACAAGTATCTTAAAAATACTCTGCTTATGGATGGTTTCGGGTTTACCCAAGCTGACGCTGAAAAGATTCAATGTTGGTTGACTGATAACGTGCTGTAAAAACACAGCAATCAATAGAGGGAAATACAAAATGAACGAAGACTATCGCAATGGCTGGGAGAACTCCCTCCAATTCCGCGCAGAATGGCGCAGGCTGCAACAGAGTAACGCCAATAATGGCATTCCGATCATGCTTTTGGGCGGTGTCTGGCTGACATGCATGACAGCAATGCTATTCACTGTAGAACATATCTACCATTATCAACACTTGATCTGGAGCTACGGTTTCGGCATTGCGATTATGTTGGCCGGGTTTTTGATTGACAGGCGCGACCGCCGCGCATATAAGCAACGCTATGAGGCGTTCTGTCTCAAATGGGTAGACAAACTTCCTGACTGGAAAAAGTAAAATGCATACTGAAATTATCAACGGTCGCAAACTCGTATGTGGTTATATTTTTCCTATTGATGAAATTAAGGCTGGTCAGATTTGGGCACCTGCTGACGGTGGTGACCGTGAAGTTACCATCACTAATGTTGATAATGATTATGTATATTATACTGATTCCAAATTTGGTGACTTTCGTAAGAATGCATTTGGGTTCCAGTGTCGTTATTGCAAAGTAGTTGATTAATATGGGGTGAAGGAAATTATTGACTTCACCCTGTTATTCGTGTATAAATAGACTTGTAGAGGGATAGACCTTCTATATAAAAACGCTAACAAGGAGTTTGTAGCAATGGAAAAAGAATTTGACCTATTGGTCTTTGTGGGACGTTTTCAGCCCTTTCATAAAGAACATAAGCGTGTCATTGACATCGCACTAGAAAAATCCCGACATGTATTGATTCTCGTAGGTTCGGCAGGTAAGGCTCGCACGATCCGCAATCCGTTCACCTTTGATGAACGCAGGGATATGATCATTGAATCTTATGCAGACGACTGGGATGCAATTGATCCTGAGGGCAAGACCGAGCGTCAACTGATTATTCGTCCCCTTTATGACAAGACCTACAATGATGCTGCTTGGGTCAAGCAGGTTCAGGAACTTGTCAAGGACACTACTTTGCAGGTAATGAATCCCGGTGGATTCATGGCATCTGGCTACAACGATGCTAAGGTAGGACTGATCGGCGCCAGTAAGGATGGCTCAAGCTACTATCTCAAGCTGTTTCCGCAGTGGAAGTCGGTGAATGTCGAGATTGAAGCTGACGTTCATGCTACCGAAATTCGCGAGACATATCTGGATCTTCCTCAGCCGCTTTGGGTTATGAATAATGTTGCAAAAAATATTCCTAATAGCGTGATGAAATTTTTAATTGACTTCGCTGAAAAGGAAGAATACAACCAGCTTCGACAGGAACTGCATTTTGTTCGAGCATATAAGAAGCAGTGGGAAGTTGCGCCTTATCCAGTAAAACATGCCACCGTTGATACCGTGGTTGAACAGAGTGGTCACATTCTTCTCGTGAAGCGTAAGGCAGAACCGGGCAAAGGACTGTGGGCGCTGCCTGGCGGTCATCTGAACGAATAC